>OIWL01003274.1_pt1 | contig 11507 bp, 9 predicted proteins | sample 1587561 | NCBI WGS metagenome assembly OIWL01 (sample SAMEA3888903, study PRJEB22519) | human gut metagenome | biome: human gut; feature: human-associated habitat; material: faeces | place: Denmark | collected 2010
TCAAGATCGCTTTTTTCAGTTCAGGGCTGCCTTCAGGGCGTCCACCCGGTCGGTCTTCTCCCAAGCCACGCCCAAGTCCTCGCGGCCCATGTGGCCGTAGGCCGCCAGTTGGCGGTAAATGGGCTTGCGGAGATCCAGATCGCGGATGATAGCAGTGGGGCGCAGGTCAAAGACCTTCTTCACAGCCTCCTCCAGCTTATCGTCGCCCACGGTGCCGGTGCCGAAGGTATCCACCAGCACGCTGATGGGCTGGGCTACACCGATGGCATAGGCCAGCTGCACCTGGCACTTCCGGGCAAGACCGGCAGCCACGATGTTCTTGGCTACCCAGCGAGCGGCGTAGGCCGCAGAGCGGTCCACCTTGGTGGGGTCCTTGCCGGAGAAGCAGCCGCCGCCGTGGGGAGCGCTGCCGCCGTAGGTATCCACAATGATCTTCCGGCCGGTGAGGCCGCTGTCGCCCTGGGGGCCGCCGATGACGAACCGTCCGGTGGGGTTCACGTAGAATTTCGTCTTCTCATCCATCAGCTCGGCGGGGACGGTGGGCTTAATGACCATTTCGATCATGTCCTTGCGAATCTGCTCCAGCGTCACCTCGGGGCTGTGCTGGGTGGAGAGCACCACAGTGTCCACGCGGACGGGCTTGTCGCCATCGTACTCCACCGTGATCTGCGTCTTTCCGTCGGGCCGCAGATAGTTCACAAGTCCGGTCTTGCGGACCTCGGTGAGCTTGCGGGCCATTTTGTGTGCAAGGGAAATGGGCAGGGGCATCAGCTCCGGGGTCTCGTCGCAGGCGTAGCCGAACATCATGCCCTGGTCGCCCGCACCGGCCACGTCATCGTTGGTGCCCAGCGCAATGTCGGGGCTCTGGCCGTCGATGTTGGTGATGACGCCGCAGGTGTCGCAGTCAAAGCCATACTTGGCGCGGTCATAGCCGATGGAGCGGATGACCTCGCGCGCCGTGCCGGGGATGTCCACGTAGCAGCTGGTCGTGATCTCGCCCATGATGTGGACGAGGCCGGTGGAGCAGGTCGTCTCGCAGGCAACGCGGGCACCGGGGTCCTGCGCCAGGATGGCGTCGAGGATGGCGTCGGAGATCTGGTCGCAGATTTTGTCGGGATGCCCCTCGGTGACGGATTCGGACGTGAAAAGAACTTTGGACATTGGGGAAAGCCTCCTATAAAATATTCGGCAGAAACGCAACCGTGGAAACAAAAAGCGCGCAGCCGGAAAGACTGCGCGCGGTAACGCTTATCTTTCGGTTTCCCGCAGGACTTGGCACCTTGCGCATACACGCAGGTTGTCGGGCTTCATCGGGCCTGTTCCCTCAGCCGCTCTTGATAAGTTGCTATTCTGTTGTTGTGAAGTTAGTGTACCACAGGTTTTTGGCAAAGTCAACGATATTTCGTTGTGCAGTTCAGGCGGTTTGCACAAAAGTGGGTCAGATGCGGCAGCGTGTGTGGTTTTGGAGGAGAGCCTTCCCCATCGGGGGAAGGTGGCCGAGGCCCCGCCCGAGGCCGGATGAGGGCAAAGTTCACCTTGCCGCCCATAGACGAGTGGTTGCGTCAACCCGGCCCTCATCAGTCACCTTCGGTGACAGCTTCCCCCTGCGCGGGGGAAGCCTTTCTTACTTTCTCCCGTGCAGCACGCCAGACAGCGGCTTGTAAATCAGGAAGCAGAGCGCCGCGTCCAGCAGACCTTTAAACAAGGTAAACGGGAAGTTGAAGGTGATCAGGCAGGTCAGCAGGCCGTCCACGCTTGGGTTGATGGCCTGATACATGCCGATGATAGCCTCGAGCGGCAGATGATACAAAACCACATAGGCCGGGTAGACGATGAAGTAGTTGTACGGCACGGACACAACGGCCATGATCAGTGCGCCCAGCCCTGCGCCGATGAGTGCGCTGCGGCGGGTCTTGCTGCGCTTGTACACAAAGCCGGCGACGCCCACAAACAACGCACCCATGACAAAATTGAACAGTTCACCCACCGCAGCAGTGCTGGTGCTGGGCAGCTTGATAAGGTTTTTGATCAGGCACACGGCGATGCCGGACACCGGCCCGTAGGCGTAGGCGGCCAGCAGCGCAGGCAGTTCGGACACGTCCAGCTTGACGAAGGACGGCATGATGGGGATCGGAAACTCCATGTACATAAGTACGGCGGCGACAGCGCCGAGCATGGCGGTGCCGGTGAGCTTGCGGATGTTGGTAGTCTTGTTTTGCATGAGAAGATGCCTCCCGTAAAAATTTGTGAAAGTCAGCTCACGAACCCGGGAGGCTCTGCCCTGCCCTTGCGAAAACAAAACGCCCTGCCGCAAAATACACGACAGGGCGCAAAAAAAAGCAAAGCAAACAGCTTTCCGTTTCTTTCATCCGGACTTTAACCGTCGGCCCCGGAATCACACCGGGTCAGCAGCCGCATTTGCAGCTGGTCGCGGGCTTGCGGGCCATGCCGCTCACCGCCGGTGGGGAATCACACCCCGCCCTGAAACAGACTTTCCGGGAAGTATTATAGCATAGATTTTACAAAATGCAAGGGGGTGTGGTATAATTAAGGAAATTCTTGCCCACCACCTTCTTGCCTCCCTCTGCGAGGGAGGTGGCCCCGCAGGGCCGGAGGGAGAGAACCTTGCGGCTATCCGAAATATTTCGGGCCGCGTCAGGTTCTCTCCCCCACCGCCTGCGGGCGGAGCCCCCGCCCAGAGGAGGCCAAGGATTTCCACAACCATAAACTGAGGTACCCACCATGGAAGAACTCACCCACGATTTTCTCTCGTTTCTGCCCGCGGCGCTGCTGGCGCTGGCGGCTGCCGGTGCACCCGAGGTGTACAAGCTTGCCGCCCGACGTTTTCTGGAACGCGCAAAAAGTCACATGGCATCGTGGCTTTACATCCTACTGGACAGCTTCCTTACGCCGGTGGCGGGCCTTTTTCGGGTACTGCTGGGCGCAGCTGCCGTCAAGTCGCTGCCGTTTGAGCTGGTGCGCGACGCCGTTTTTTTGCAATACCTGAATCTGGCTGCCGACCTGCTGGTCATCTTCTATATCGCGCTCGGCTGCTGGCGTGCGGCCCCGGTCACCCGGCTTTTGCTGCGCAGCGCCCAGAACCATCTGGATTTAGAAACAAATCAGACGATGGGACACTTTTTTGAGAACATCTTTCATGCGCTGGTCGGCCTGTTTGCGGGTATCGCCATGCTGGACCGCCTCGGCGTGCCGGTCTCCGGCCTGCTGACCGGCGCGGGTGTCGCCGGACTGGCGGTCTCGCTGGCCGCGCAGTCCACACTGAACAGCCTGATTGCGGGCATCACGCTGGTGTTGGAGCGGCCCTTCGGCATCGGGGATTACATCGTGCTGGGCGACTGCGAGGGCACCGTTGAGGACATTTCCTTCCGCTCCACCCGCATCCGCAGCCCGGATAATGTCGCTATCACGATAGAAAATTCCAAAATCACAGCGGAGTACATCCAGAACTATGACCGCCGCCAAAGCCGCCTGTGGAAGTTTACGATTGGTCTGACCTACGACACCCCGCGTGAAAAAATTGAACAGTTGACCGCCGATCTGACCGCCATGCTGCAAGCCCAGCCCGACGTGCAGCCCGATGGCGTGACGATTGCGCTGGATAAATTCAACGATTACAGCATTGATTTGGCGTGCCGGGTGTACATCACCAAAGTCAATCTGCGGGAATTCATGCAGGTGAAAAACACGCTGAATCTGCAAATTTTGGATTTGATGAAGGAGGAAGGCTGCGAGTTTGCCTTTCCGACGACGACGGTGGATTTGCCGGAGAGGAAGTGAGGCGGCACGCGGCAACGACAGCAAAGGCTTCCCCATCGGGGGAAGCTGTTGCCGCAGGCGACTGATGAGAGCTAAGTTCCCGTGACTGCCCGTATCTGGGAAATCGCGCGGACTTTCCCCTCATCCGACCTCGGGCGGGGCCTCGGCCACCTCCCCCCAAAGGGGAAGGCATTTAACGCACAAAAAATGCCCCGCTCGGCCAACCCGGGCGGGGCATTTTCATTTCACGTCGCTTCTCTCGCTGACGACCAGAATCTTATCCTCGCCGGTCTGCGTCGTCACCGTGAACTCAAAATTGTACGCGGTGTCCAACTCGTAGGAGACGTACCCGTCCCCTTCTGTCAAGATGTAATCCAGCTTGATCTGCGGCTTGACGCGGTCATAATCGACGTACACGTCGCCGATGTCCTCCAGATACACAAGGTCAATATCCTGCGCTGCAGCGCCGTAAAACGTTACAACGGGCTGACCGTCGGCCTTGACGGCGGGCAAAACCGACACATTGTGCACGTACAGTTCCTCCCGCGTTGTGGCGTAGTAGACATCCGCATCGGAGAGCAGCGCCGCGTTGGAAAGCTCTATATGTACGCCGCTGGCGGGCAGGTCGCGCTGCCAGACCGGCGTCAGGTCGGGCGCGGCGGCGCAGCCAGGCAGCAACATTGCCAGCACAAGCGCCGCAAAACAGCGATACTTCATTGAAAAGTTCCTCTCATTGATAAGGGTCGTAGGGCGCGGCGGGCGGGTCCTCCCCCACCTCCAGCGTGCGCGGGCAGAGGCCGGTCTCGGCCTCAATAAAACCCATCACCATGCCCATGTGGCGGTATAAATGCCGATACTGCGACAAAATCAGTGTAAACCGCGTCCACTCGCAGTTGTCGGGCCGCTGCAGCAGATCCTCGTCGTGGAGCGAGGTCAGATAGATGGACAGTTTGGCCTTGATTGTATAAAAATAGTCATCTACCGCCGATCTGTCAAGACGCACTGCCGGGTAAATGCGCAGTTCCTGCAAGTGCGGCGTGTGGATGGGCGGCTCGACAAAGTCGGTGTCCCGCGGGTTGATGAACCACTGGTCCAGCTCGTGCAGAGTGTGGTAGACGTGCTGCCACAGTGGTGCGCCGCCGTAGCAGCGGTCCCACAGCGCGTCGGGGATGCAGTCCAGCAGGTTTTGCAGCTCCCACAGTGCGCGGACGGTCATCTCGGCAATGACCGCGTGGTAGGATGTTTCCCGCATGGCACATGCCCCCTTTCAGGGTCAGTATGCCCGCAGAAAGTACGTTTATTCGTTGTAATTTTCCGTCTCGCGGATGGTTTTGCGGGTCGTCAGCAGCTGCATGAACGGGTCGAGCAGTGCGCGTTCCTCCTGCGAGGGCGTGCGGCTGCGGGCCTGCATCAGCAGCCAGGCCAGCTCGCCGCTGACGGGGCGGCCATAGACCAGCGCGTTGTAGCCGTCCTTGCAGACGGCCAGCTTAGCCGACGTGATGTCCAGCGTCGTCGCGCCCGCGTAGTGGCGCAGCACATTTTGCAGCGCTGCCGGGCTGCCGAACACCGACTTGACCAGCTGCACATACGCGGCGATGTACCGCGGCGGCATGCTGTCCGCGGCGCGCAGCTCAATGCGGGATTTAAGACGTACATCGTAAAAGAAATTGGACAAAATCTGCGCGGTTTCCTGACGGCTGACGTGCCCGGCGTAAAGCTCCGGCGCAATCTTTCCGCCCGCAGCCCTGACGCGGCCCAGCCGCAGCGCAGTGATTTGGGGCTTGGTCAGTACATTCTCCGCATAGCGGGCGTAACCGAAATCCGCGTCCATCAAATGCGGCGTGACGCCGCAGCGGTCACGGTCCACATCTTGCCAGAGCCGCGTGCGGATGCAATAGCTGCTGTTGCGGCTGGCCTGATAGACCGGGGCGTTGTCGCTGAGCAGCGCAAAAAACGGCGTCAGCAGGCTGGCCGCGCGCATTTTGCGGACAAAATCGGTCTCATCCTGATAGTCAATGGACACCTGCGTCGCCGCCGTGGCGCGCATCATCTGCACGCTGCAGGCCCCCTTTTCCCGCAGGTAGGCGTCCATGGCCTCGTCCCGGGTGCGGGGCACCAGGGGCAGGTCCTCGGCATGGCAGGTCGGGTGGCAGCCCACCGTCCAGGCGCGCAGCCCGTGGGCAGCCAGCGCCAGCCCCAGCTGCAAATAGAAGCGGTTGTACAGATCCATGATATCCTGCACGTCGCGCAGCGGGGCCAGGCTGATGCACAGCTGGCACGCGGGCCCCAGCGTGGCCGTCAGCGCCGGGCCGCTGTAGCCGAAATATTCGCCGTCGGTGATGATCGGCGCGTCTGTCTGCTGCTGCAAATCGCGCAGCGCGGCCTGCACATCGGCAAAGGCCGGGGGCTGGCCGTCGGACCGGGTGAGGAAGTGCTCGACCTCCAATTGCAGCGTCAGCTTGCCGTCCGGCTCACAGTCCGCCGCAAAGTAGCCCGCCAGCGTTTTGATTTGTTCGTCCAATTTTGGCATAGCGTGTGGTGGTTCTCCCCTGTTGTGATTCTGGCACTATTATACCTCGATTTTGGGGCGGGCGCAATGCTGTTTTGACGCCGACCTGCGGCAACGGCACGGTACCCGGGCGGATATGGAATCCGCCCCTACGGTGCCGGGGCAGGGCCGACTTTACATATCCCGCGCCGCCGGGAAGCCGTAGGCGCTGTCTGCGGCCTCCACGGCCCGGACGATGGCCTTAGCCATGACTCGCGCGCCGATCACGCCGACGGCGTCGAGGTCAGCGGGCACGTCGCCCAGCGAGACCGCGTAGATGCTGTCGCCGTCCATCGAGGTGTGCACCGGGCGGATGGCGCGGGCGTAGCCGTCGTGCGCCATGCCCGCGGCCTTGCATAACCGCGCCTTGTCGAGCTTTGCATTGGTGAAAAGGATGCCAAGTGTCGTGTTGCCGACGAATTTTTCCTGCGGCGCGTCGAGCTGCTGCATCAGCACCCGCTCAGAATCCAAAAACGTTTTGCCGTCGTCAGCCCGCAGCCCGGCGACCTTGCGGCTCGTCTCAAAATCGTAGACGTCGCCCACCGCGTTGACCGCGACGAGCGCGCCGACCTTCAGGTCGCCCACCTGCACGGCGTAGCTGCCGATGCCAGATTTCATGCAGTGGTCCATGCCCAGCAGCTTGCCGACAGTCGCACCGGTACCCGCGCCGTGGTTGCCGTCACGGTAGTTGCCGGTTTCGGCGTTGACGCAGGCCGCGTAGGCCATGGCTGCATCGGGCCGGGTGCGGGCGTCGGCGACGGTCAAATCGAACAGGTCGGACTGGCAGACGAGGGGGACTTTCGTCACACCTACGTCAAAACCAATGTTGCGTTCCTCGAGATACCGCATGACGCCGCCTGCGGCATCCAGTCCGAAGGCGCTGCCGCCCGCCAGCACAATGGCGTGGATGACCTGCGCCGCCGCCAGCGGCTTGAGCAGCTCGCTCTCTCGCGAGGCCGGCCCGCCGCCGCGCACATCCAGCCCCGCCGGGGCGCCGTCCTTGCCCAGTAGCACCACCGTGCAGCCCGTGCCCGCCGCCGTGTTTTCCGTCTGGCCGATTTGGAGGTTGTCAAAGAATGTAATGGGGATTTCTTTCATGGGAGTGTCCTTTCCGTGAATGGCGCTTCACCGTATTATAGACCATTGTACACCACCCGCGCCTCCCGCGCAACAAAAAATCCCGCCAGGCGTCAGGCCAAGGCGGGATGGCAGGGTTAGGGGTTACTCAAACTCAATCGTTGCCGGCGGTTTTGTGGTGTAGTCGAACATGACACGGTTGATGTTCTTGACCTCGTTCACGATGCGGTTGGCGGCGGTGGTGATGGTCTCCGTCGGTAGGATCGTGACCTCGGCGGTCATGAAATCCGTCGTGGTGACGGCGCGCAGGGCGATGGCGTAGTCGTAGGTGCGCTCGTCGCCCATGACGCCGACACTGCGCATGTTGGTCAGCGCGGCAAAGTACTGGCTCGGGCGCTGGGCCATGGGCAGCTTGTCGATCTCCTCACGCCAGATGGCGTCGGCATCCTGCACGATGGCGACCTTCTCGGGGGTCACATCGCCGATGATGCGGATGGCCAGGCCCGGGCCGGGGAACGGCTGGCGGGCGACGAGGTACTCCGGCAGGCCCAGCTCACGGCCAGCCTGACGGACCTCGTCCTTGAACAGGTCGCGCAGCGGCTCGACGATTTCCTTAAAGTCAACGTAGTCGGGCAGACCGCCGACGTTGTGGTGGCTCTTGATCGTGGCAGATTCGCCGCCGAGGCCGGACTCGACCACGTCGGGGTAAATCGTACCCTGTGCCAAAAAGTCCACAGCACCGATCTTTTTAGCCTCATCCTCAAAGACGCGAATGAACTCCTCGCCGATGATTTTGCGCTTGCGCTCGGGGGCGTCCTGACCGGCCAGCTTTTTGTAGAAGCGGTCACGGGCATCGACGCAGACAAAGTTGATGTCGAACTGGCCGCCCTCGCCAAAGACCTCGCAAACCTGCTCGCGCTCATTCTTGCGCAGCAGACCGTGGTCTACGAACACGCAGGTCAGCTGCTTGCCGATGGCCTTGGCCAGCATGGCCGCGCAGACGCTGGAGTCCACGCCGCCGGACAGGGCGCAGAGTACCTTGCCGTCGCCGATCTTTTCGCGCAGGGCCTTGACGGAGTTTTCCACGAAGGAATCCATCTTCCAATCACCGGCGCAGCGGCAGACATTATAGACGAAGTTACGCAGAATTTTCGTGCCGTTCTCGGTGTGCAGAACCTCGGGGTGGAACTGTACGGCGTAGAGGCCGCGTGCCTTATCCTGCGCGGCAGCCACCGGACAGTTGGGCGTGTGGGCCACGATCTCAAAGCCGGGGGCGGCCTGTTCGATGTAGTCGTTATGGCTCATCCAGCAGACATTCTGCGCGGGCAGCGTGTCAAACAGCGGGCTGGCGGTGTCCAAGTCGACCAGCGTCTTGCCGTACTCGCGCTCGGGTGCCTTGCAGACCTTGCCGCCCAGCATGTGCATCATCAGCTGGCTGCCGTAGCAGATGCCGAGGATGGGCACGCCCCAGTTATAAATTTCGGGGTCGATCGTGGGCGAATCCGGCAGGTAGGCGCTGTTGGGGCCGCCGGTGAAGATGATGCCCTTGGGATTTTTGGCCTTGATTTTGGCAAGGTCGGTGCGGTACGAATAAATCTCGCAATATACGTTGCATTCGCGGACGCGGCGGGCGATCAGCTGATTATACTGGCCGCCGAAATCCAGAACGATGACAGTTTCCTGCTGCATGAGGAGACTCCCTTCTCTATTTATAGTCCTATTGGGTTATTATAGCACGTTTTGGCGGGTTTGAACAGATGGGGAGGGAAAATAAATTATTTTTGCGTTTGTGTGGCGTACAGCGTGACGCAGGGGCGCCTTGTATATGTGCCCGGGCCGTGTGCGGCTACGTTAGGTTCGCGGGCGGATTGGGAATCCGCCCCTACGGTGGTGGCGGGAGGCTTGCGGTGGCGGGTACGGGCACGGCGGTATGAGGGCATGCCGCCCTACGTCCCCGCATAAATGATACACGTAGGGCGGGGTGCCCCCCCCCCGCCGCAAGTTCACACCAGCTCCACCTTATATTTTGCCAGCCAATAGTTCAGCTGCAAAAACCACGCGATAGTCTGGGGCGTGGTCATCAGCTGACCGTACCACGGGATGGGGTTATCCGCGCCGGAGGCCAGCAGCGTTTCCAGTGCGTCCGCCCGAATGATGCGCAGAAGCGGCGCGGCGGGGTCGTTCAGGACGGTGCGCAGCTCCGCCGAGACGGCAGCCAGGTAGCTGGGGTTCCACGTTTTGGGGTACGGGCTTTTGCGCCGCCACAGAACCTCGTCGGGCAGCACGCCGCGCATGGCCTCGCGCAGGAGGCCCTTTTCCTGCCCGTGATAATCCTTGAACTCCCATGGGACCGAGTAGAGATACTCCGCAATGCGGTAATCGCAGAACGGCACGCGGACCTCGAGGCCGCTGTACATGCTCATGCGGTCCTTGCGGTCCAGCAGCGTCTGCATGAACCATTTGAAATTCAGGTTCATCATCTGGCGCATCCGCTGTTCTGCGGCGGGCAGGCCGGGGCGGACGGAGGTCTGCGCCAGGGTGGCGCGATAGCGTTCATCCACGAACGCAGCCGGGTCGATGCCGCCCAGCACACCGGGCTTGATGAACGACGCGCGGTAGGCCGTGGACTGCGCCCATGGGAAGCCGTACCGCTCGCGCACCGTGGGGTCGCGGTACCACGGGTAGCCGCCGAAAATTTCGTCCGCGCACTCCCCCGACAGCGCCACCGTGGCGTGGGGCTTGATATGCCGGCAGAACACGAGCAGCGACGCATCCACGTCCGCCATGCCGGGCAGGTCGCGGGCGTCCACTGCGGCGTACAGCGCGGGCACAAGCTCCGGCGTGTCCAGCGTGACCCAGTGGTGCCTGGCATGGAGAAAGTCGTTCATTTTGCGGATGTAGGGTGCATCAGCGCCGGGCTGAAATTTTGTCGCGTGGAAGTACTTTTTGTTATCACGGTAGCCCACCGAGAACGTTTGCAGCTGGTTGCCCTGCGCCATAAAATGCGCATCGGCGATGGCCGAGATCAGGCTGGAATCCAACCCGCCGGACAAAAACGTTGCCACGGGCACGTCGGACACAAGCTGCCGCTCGATAGCATCGGTGACGAGGTCGCGCACCCTGCGGGCCGTGGCGGCGAAGTCGTCGGGGTGGTCGTGGTCCTCGAGCCGCCAGTAGGTGTGCAGGGTCAGGCGGTCGGTTTGGGTCTCATAGACTGCGTACTGGCCGGGCAGCAGTTCCCGCACATTTTGGAACACGCCGCAGCCCGGCGTGCGCCCTGGGCCAAGCAACAGCACCTCGGCCAGGCCGTTGGCATCTACGCGGGGCGGCACAGCGGGGTGCGCCAGCAGGGTCTTCAGCTCACTGCCAAATATCAGCGAGTCCTCCGCCTGCGTGTAGAACAGCGGCTTGACGCCGCAGCGGTCCCGCGCCAAAAATAGCGTACCTGCGTTCTGCTGCCAGACCGCAAACGCAAAAATACCGTTGCACCTGGGCACGCAGTTTGCGCCCCACTCAGCAAAAGCGTGGAGCAGTACCTCGGTGTCGGAGTGCCCGTTGAAGCTGTGCCCGCGGGCGGCCAGTGCGGCACGCAGTTCGGGCGTGTTGTAGAGCTCGCCGTTATAAACCAGCACGTAGGTTTCACCCTGCCAGTCCAGCTGCATGGGCTGCAGGCCGTTTTCGAGATCCACAACCGCCAGCCGCGCGTGGATGAGCGCCGCCGCGCCGCAGATGTACATACCGCGCTGGTCCGGCCCGCGCCGCGCCAGCGTTTGCTGCATGGCGCAGTAGGCCGCGTACCGCCGCTGGATGGTCCGGGGGTCGCGCCCGACCTGCCCCGCAATTCCGCACATAAAAACGCCCCCTTTGCATGATTCACAAATGAATATGCAGGTGGGGGCGAGGGTATGATTTTTTGGTTTTGGGAAAGGTCTTTGGCCGTTTGCGGTCTGTTTCTTACTTTCCCGCAATCGCGTCTGCGATGTGACCGGCGACGGCATCCTTGCTCTGGAGGGGCAGCTCGGTGACGCCTTGGGCGGTGATGATGGTCACAACGTTCGTGTCCACGCCGAAGCCTGCGCCGGGCACCTTCAGGTTGTTGGCCACG
>OIWL01003279.1_pt1 | contig 11486 bp, 8 predicted proteins | sample 1587561 | NCBI WGS metagenome assembly OIWL01 (sample SAMEA3888903, study PRJEB22519) | human gut metagenome | biome: human gut; feature: human-associated habitat; material: faeces | place: Denmark | collected 2010
TAAAGGCGAAAAGTATATTCTGAATTTAATTGATACTCCGGGACACGTGGATTTTTCATATGAAGTTTCCCGTTCTATTGCTGCTTGTGAAGGTGCATTACTCATTGTAGATGCTTCGCAGGGAGTACAGGCGCAGACAATTTCTAATCTTTATATGGCCATTGAACATGATCTGGAAATTATTCCTGTCATTAATAAATGCGATATGGCAAGTGCCATGCCCGAAGAAGTAGAAGACGAAATCGTTGAGTTGTTGGGTTGTAAGCGTGATGAAATCATACGTGCATCCGGAAAGACGGGGATGGGAGTAGAAGAAATACTCGCTGCTGTTATTGAGCGTATACCTCATCCGCAAGGAGATGATGAAGCGCCGTTGCAGGCATTGATTTTCGACTCTGTATTTAATTCTTTCCGCGGAATCATTGCTTATTTCAAGATAGTAAACGGAGTGATTCGTTCCGGTGATAAAGTGAAATTTTTTAATACCGGAAAGGAATATGCAGCCGACGAAATCGGAGTACTCAAGATGGATATGGTTCCGCGTAAGGAATTACGTACCGGAGATGTAGGATATATCATTTCGGGTATTAAGACTTCCAAAGAAGTAAAGGTAGGTGATACTATCACACATATTGCCCATCCTTGTGACAGAGCAATTGATGGGTTTGAAGAGGTAAAACCAATGGTATTTGCTGGTGTATATCCTATTGAGGCCGAAGAGTTTGAAGATCTGCGTGCTTCTTTGGAAAAATTGCAGTTGAATGATGCTTCGCTGACTTTCCAGCCGGAATCTTCATTAGCTTTAGGCTTTGGATTCCGTTGCGGATTCCTGGGTCTGCTTCATATGGAGATTGTGCAGGAACGTCTTGATCGTGAGTTCGACATGAATGTGATTACTACCGTGCCAAACGTTTCTTATAATATCTACGACAAGCAGGGAAACATGACTGAGGTACATAACCCCGGTGGTATGCCCGATCCTACAATGATAGACCGTATTGAAGAGCCTTATATCAAGTCCTCTATTATCACCACTACCGACTATATCGGTCCTATTATGACCCTTTGTTTAGGTAAACGAGGTGAGCTGATTAAGCAGGAATATATTTCCGGCAATCGTGTAGAAATATATTATAACATGCCTTTGGGTGAGATTGTGATCGATTTCTACGATCGACTGAAAAGTATCTCCAAAGGATATGCTTCTTTTGATTATCATCCGGATGGTTTCCGTCCGTCCAAGCTTGTAAAACTGGATATTCTGCTGAATGGCGAATCTGTTGATGCACTTTCTACATTGACTCATTTTGATAACGCTTATGATATGGGACGCCGTATGTGCGAGAAGTTGAAGGAACTGATTCCTAGACAGCAGTTTGAGATTGCTATCCAAGCGGCTATCGGTGCTAAAATTATAGCCCGTGAAACGATAAAGGCAGTTCGTAAGGATGTGACTGCAAAATGTTATGGTGGTGATATCAGCCGTAAACGTAAGTTGCTTGAAAAACAGAAAAAAGGTAAGAAGCGAATGAAGCAGATTGGTAATGTAGAAGTGCCTCAGAAAGCATTCCTTGCTGTGCTAAAGCTTGATTAAATCTTTTTTGTGATAGCTAAAAGAGGGTGTATCTTGAACAAATAGCGCTGCTAATAGTTTTAGATACACCAGGTAATCGCCATCTGTCCACAGAGCTTTCCCTGGCAATTACTTAAATACGTACAATACAAAATGAGAAAAGTTCTGTCTTTTTCGGTTTTCCTTATAATAGGTCTTTTCCTGTCTCAGTTTCTGCCTGTGCTTGCGGGAAGCGGATATGGCGCAGTGAAGACGGTTGCTAATATATTGCTTTATATTTGCCTCGGTTTTATTATGATTAATGTAGGCAGAGAGTTTGAAGTTGATAAATCCCGTTGGAAAAGTTACACTGAAGATTATTTTATAGCAATGGCTACGGCTGCTATGCCTTGGTTGCTGATTGCCCTTTATTATGTATTTGTATTGCTTCCTCCAGAGTTTTGGAATAGTTGGGAAGCGTGGAAAGAGAACTTATTACTGAGTCGTTTTGCAGCTCCTACTTCTGCCGGTATTCTTTTTACTATGTTGGCTGCCATTGGGCTCAAAGCAAGTTGGATGTACAAGAAGATTCAGGTACTTGCCATTTTCGATGATCTTGATACCATTCTTTTGATGATTCCCCTTCAGATTATGATGATTGGTTTACGCTGGCAGCTGATTATTGTCGTTCTGATCGTATTTTTGTTACTATTGTTTGGTTGGAGACAGTTGAGCAAGTATAATTGGAGGCAGGACTGGAAAGCAATTTTATTTTATTCTACCCTTGTCTTTGTTGCTACTCAATCTTTGTATCTGATCAGTAAAGGTCTGTATGGCGAAGAAGGAAGTATTCACATTGAAGTGTTGCTGCCTGCGTTTATATTAGGCATGATAATGAAGCACAAAGAGATAGATACTCCAATGGAACGCAACGTTTCTACTGGTATTTCTTTCTTGTTTATGTTTCTGGTAGGTATGAGTATGCCTCATTTTATAGGTGTCAATTTTGCAGAGACTCAAGCTGGAGAATATTCCGTTACCGGTTCACAGGAGATGATGCCGTGGGGAGTGATTGCTCTTCATGTGCTCATTGTTTCTTTATTATCGAATATCGGAAAGTTATTTCCCGTCTTTTTCTATCGGGATCGCAAATTCAGTGAGCGATTAGCTTTGTCTATTGGTATGTTTACCCGTGGTGAAGTAGGAGCAGGGGTTATTTTCATAGCTCTTGGTTACAATCTTGGTGGGCCTGCTTTGGCTATTTCGGTTCTTACAATCGTACTGAACTTAATATTAACCGGAATCTTTGTTCTTTGGGTAAAAAAACTAGCTTTGAGAAGCTATATGGAATAATAGAAATAATATTAAATCATATACTAACTAAAACACACATATTATGACTATCTTACGTTCAATGAGGAATTTCTCGGCTATGAATATTGTGGCGAGTATTTTGTTGTTTGTAACTGCCATAGCTGCTGCTATTATTGCTAATTCTCCGTTGGCTCCTGCCTACCAGGAGTTTCTTTCACATGAACTTCATTTCCGGATAGGAAGTTTCAATCTGCTTTCACATGGAGGTCAGAATCTGACTATGATTGAGTTTATTAACGATGGGTTGATGACTGTATTTTTTCTGTTAGTTGGGTTGGAGATAAAACGTGAATTATTGGTGGGAGAGTTGTCTTCTTTCCGTAAAGCAGTATTACCGTTTATTGCAGCCTGTGGTGGTATGCTGATTCCTGTTCTTATTTATTCGTTTATTTGTACCCCGTACACTCCCGAAGGACAGGGGCTTGCCATTCCGATGGCTACAGATATTGCTTTTTCATTGGGTGTGCTTAGCTTATTGGGGAAACGTGTCCCGTTAAGTCTGAAAATTTTTCTGACAGCTTTTGCTGTGGTCGATGATATTGGCGGTATTCTTGTTATTGCAGTCTTTTATAGTTCGCATGTGGCTTATGGATATTTGCTGGTAGCTGCTTTGCTTTTTGTACTACTTTATTTTATCGGTAAACATGGAGCAACCAATAAATTGTTCTTTTTGATTATTGGGGTTATTATCTGGTATCTTTTCTTGCAATCAGGTATTCATAGTACGATTGCCGGGGTACTGTTTGCCTTTATAATTCCGGCCAAACCTCAGCTACATGTTGGTAAGTATATTGAGCGTATCCGCCGTATAATCAATACATTCCCGACTATGGAAGGAAACAGCATTGTTCTTACTAATGAGCAAATTGCTAAGTTGAAACAGGTAGAGTCTGCTTCCGACCGTGTAATTAGCCCTTTACAATCTTTGGAAGATAATCTTCATGGAGCAGTCAATTACATTATTCTACCATTGTTCGCTTTTGTAAATGCAGGAGTTGTGTTTAGTGGAGGGGGAGAAGTAATGGGCAAGGTCAGTATAGCAGTAGCTTTAGGTTTACTGTGTGGTAAGTTTTTGGGGATTTATTTCTTTACCTGGCTGGCTATTAAGAGCAGACTGACACCTATGCCGGAAGGTATGAATTGGAAGAATATAGCAGGTGTTTCTTTGTTGGGTGGTATTGGTTTTACCGTGTCATTGTTCATTGCTAATCTTTCATTCGGCTCCACATATCCTATATTGTTGAATCAGGCTAAATTCGGAGTCCTTTCAGGTACGGTTCTGGCAGGTGCTTTAGGATATATTGTACTCTATCTGGTATTACCCAAGAAGAAATGACTATTTTTTGCGACTTTATTTGCTGTTGTAAATATTTGTGGATAGAAAAAGAAACAGAAATGAAAAGACTGAATATGTTAGTTGGGTAAGAAAAACATACAAACTTTTATTTTGTTAAACAGTTGATTATGAAGTGGTTATAGGATGCTGTTTTTACTCGTAGAAGATCGATCCGAAACACACCGAGAAACACTTCGTTGGTCGTAGAGAAACGAACCGTTTCTCTACGACCAATAATTTGATTTTTTATAAGAATTTACAAAAATAAGGCGGAAGAAGGGGGAATGCTTTCTTTGTTGTAAGTAAAATTTGTTTCTTTATGTTATTCGTCATCTCCTTCACTTTCATCGATAGGCAGAATTTTCTGACTTTCTTCATGTGGCAATTGTTCCACTTGCCGGAGTTTTCTTTCGATGGCACGGGTACGTTTTCCCATTACCTCTTCCAGCTGATCACCGGCATTTTGCAGATTCTTTTGTACTTTTTCAAGTAATCCGCCAAATTTACTGAATTCTGTTTTTACCGCTCCCAGCACAGTCCATACTTCTCCCGTTCTTTTTTGAATGGCAAGTGTGCGGAAGCCCATTTGCAGGCTGTTTAGAATGGCACCCAGAGTGGTTGGTCCTGTAATTACGATTTTGTATTCCTTTTGCAGCATCTCTACTAAGGCTGTACGACGTATAACCTCTGCGTAAATACTCTCGAAGGGCAGAAACAGGATAGCAAAGTCTGTTGTGTAAGGTGGGGCGACGTATTTATCATGAATGTCTTTTGCCATTTTTTTGATTGTATTCTCCAGTTGTTTCCCGGATGATTCTATCAGTACGGTATCTCCTGCTTCAAAGGCATCATAGTATTGCTCGTAGACATCTTTTGGAAATTTCGCATCAATAGGGAGATATACCGTACTGTTAGCATCATCTTTACCCGGTAGCTTGATGGCAAACTCCACGAATTCAGTTCCGCTTTTCTTCGTTTTGACATTGGCATCATATTGTTCGGGACTCATCATTTGTTCCAGTAATGCTCCCAATTGTACTTCACCGAAAGTGCCCCGCATTTTTACATTGCTCAGCACTTTTTTCAACCCTCCTACGTCTTGTGCCAGAGATTTCATTTCTCCCAATCCTTTCTGCACATTTTCAAGCTGTGACCGGACTATCTCAAAAGACTGCCCGATACGTTCGTTCAGTGTCTTTTGTAATTTTTCTTCTACCATGAGTCGCATGTCATCCAGACGCTTTTCTGTAGATTTTAGTAACATTTCCTGCTGACGTGCCATTGTATCAAACTTCTGTCTTTGCAGTTCTCCGGTGGTCATCATATTTTTGTGCAGTACATCCTGCACTTGTTGCATGCTTTGATTGAGGGCTTGCGTCATTTCCATGCGGAGTTCGCGTATGCTACGATTCAGCTCTTCACGGTTCTCCTGCATTTGCTGTCGCAAAGCAGTTTGCAGTTGCTCACTTTGCGCCTGCCCGTTATTTTTAGTCAGTATTAAAATGATGAGCCCAATCAGTAGTATGATAGTGACAATGAGTAAAATCAGTTCCATGAGTTAATACGTCAGTATTTCATTACCGGTTTCAGTTATCAGAATCATGTTTTCCCATTGTGCCGACGGCATTCCGTCGTCCGTACAGACAGTCCATCCGTCCGCATCGTCTATGAATACTTCGTATGTACCCATATTTATCATTGGTTCTATGGTAAATGTCATTCCTGGAACAATCATCATACCTGTACCCCGGCGGCCAAAGTGTTCCACATCCGGTTCCTCATGAAAATGCATGCCTACTCCATGTCCGCAAAGATCACGTACTACACTATATCCGTTTTTTTCGGCATGTTCTTGGATAGCGGCACCTACATCGCCCAGTCGTGCCCAGGGTTGTGCAGCAGCGATGCCTATTTCCATACATTCTTTGGTGACTTGTACCAGCCGTCGCATCTCCGGATTTACATCTCCAATCATAAACATACGTGAGGCATCTGAGAAATATCCTTTATAGATAGTTGAAACATCTACATTAACAATATCTCCACTACTCAGAATTTCATTTTTACTTGGTATACCGTGACATACTACTTCGTTGATGCTTGTACATACACTTTTGGGGAATCCTTCATAATTGAGTGGGGCAGGGATAGCACCGTGGCTCGTTGTGAAGTCATATACCATACGGTCGATTTCTTCTGTAGACATGCCTTCACGAATGTTCTCGGAAACATAATCCAGCAGTGCAGTATTGATTTTAGCACTTTCGCGTATACCTTCCAACTGTTCCGGTGTACGGAGTACCTTTCGTGGAGGGAGTTTTATGCCTTGTTTTCTGTATTTTTGAATTTTATCTTCTATCTCGTCCGGGTAATTAGAAGGGGTGAACCGGAAGCCCTTGATGAACTTTTTCATTGTTTCTGTATATTTTATCTTTCAGTCAATGGTACAAAGGTAGAGAATTAATATTAGTAATTAATTGCTTTCGGTTGGATAAATAACTATCTTTATTGATTGAAAGTGCTATGGGCAGGTATTGTATATTAAAAGTGGAGACTGATTTTTTGATTTTCTTTTCAGTTTAGAATAGGAGTTTGGGGGCATATGACGATTGAATTTATTAACAGGATTATATGAAAAAAATGTGATTAATCTTTTTCAATTATTTAATGATTTGTATATTGCGAGAGTTTAATATTATACAACACAAATAGTAAAGCAAGAAGAACATGAAATTACATGAATGCATTATGAGAATACGATTACTGGTTTCCTTTTGTTGTGTGCCCATTCTATCTGTTAGTGCAACTATATCGCAGTTGCCTACAAAGATGGAAGTCCTTCAGCAAATGGCTTTAGTGAACAACTATTACATGACCAACAATGCAATTTCCGCAGGAACTAACGATTGGGTAAAATCCGCTTATTTCACAGGGTGTATGGAGTTTTATAAGGTTTATCAGGATCAGAAGTTACTTGATTATATGACCTTATGGGCCGAAAAAAATAAGTGGGCGTTGGGAGTAAATGCCGACAAGCATGGTGCTGACGGGCAAGTGTGTGGACAAACTTACATTGATTTGTATCAGTTGGATAAAAATAAACAGGAGTATAAGATACAGGCTATTAAAGAGTGTGTGGATAATTTAATTACTAATCCGCAGGAATCTATTGACGATTGGTGGTGGGTAGATTCTTATTTTATGGCGATGCCTCTTTTCTCGAAACTGGGAGATTTGTATAAAGATAACGTTTATTTTGAACGGATGTATGCTATGCATACCTATTCAAAAACGCGTTGGAAACTTTATGATGAAACAGACCACATTTGGTTTCGTGATAGTACGCAGGTACCTGCCAAGAGCCTGAGTCCCAATAGGAAGAAAGTCTGTTGGTCTCGTGGAAATGGTTGGGCGGTTGCTGCTTGTGTTCGTGTCTTGAATGATCTGCCTGCCGACCATTCTTATAGAGTGGAGTATGTTCAGTTGCTGACCGAAATGGCAGCAGCTTTAAAAGCCTGTCAGCGTGAAGATGGCTTCTGGAATAGAAATTTGGCCGATCCGGAACATCTGGCAGGTCCGGAAACAAGCGGTACAGCCCTTTTCGTATATGGCTTATCTTGGGGAATAAATCACGGAGTACTCGATAGAGAGTTTTATCTGCCTGTGGTTCTCAAAGCGTGGAATGGAATGACTACGATTGCGGTTCATAAAAACGGACTTTTAGGATATGTTCAAGGACCTGGTTTCAAGCCGGAATCAAACTATCCCTTAAATGCTGAATCGACTTGGGACTATGGAGTCGGAGCTTTCCTGTTGGCCGGAAGTGAAGTTGTAAAACTGGCCGAAGGTGAAATGCCGGAAGTAGGTGATTTACCGGAACCGCCTGTTGAGGCAGTGAACATAAACGTGACGGCAAGTACTTATGAAACCGGTACGACAAATACTCCGGAAAAGACTTTGGATCGGGATTTCAATACACGTTGGTCGGCCGAAGGTGAACAATGGATTAAGTACGATTTACTATCAGAAGAAACAATAGCAACGGTTGATATTGCATTTTGGGATGGACATAAGCGTAAGTTTAACTTCTCAATAGAGCTTTCGACGGATGATGAAAACTGGACAGAAGTTTTTAATGGCCAATCCGGAGGAAATACGGATCGTTGGGAGACGTTTTACATAGGTCCTTGTAAAGCCCGCTATGTCAGAATAAGCGGAAAGGGAAATACTAAAAATAAATGGAACAGCATTTTAGAGACTCGTATTAATATCATAGACGTGCCAACAGATATCAATAGGATCGAAAGTCAAACAGCTGTGACGATATACCCGAATCCGGCTTCGGATGTCTTGAATATTGAAGGTACTGATAATGGTGAGACGATTTGTATATACAATGATTTGGGAGTCAAGGTTATGGAAACATGGAATCGGACAATTGATATATCTTCTTTTTCAACCGGGATTTATTTTGTGAAAGTTCAGAATGCGGTCTTTAAGGTTATCAAACAATGATTTTGATACTTGCTATGTTGCGTATCATGTTGTGAACGCCTTAAAAACCGGTTCGATTTTCTGTATTTCCGATTCAAATCCAAACCAATAACCGGCTTGTCCTTCCTGATTTATTGGCAAGAAGCACAAACGCAGTGTTTCTTTGTATTCACCATAGAGGATTGTCCATGTTTCAGGAGGAACCTGCCGCTTGGTTTTGACTTTTTCAGCCGGAAGTTTCTTTAACGACATACCCGCCTCTATCCAGGCGATGCTTACTTGCGTCTGATAGTCAGTATAGTACTTTTTACAGAATTCATACAGAATCAATCCTCTTTTCTCCAGACTCAGTGGTTGGTCTATCAGCCCAATCTCTATCAGATGATTTAAAAGTTCGTGTAGAAATGTTTGGTTTTCCAGAATCAATTTTCGCGTGATAGACTGCCAGGCAGGAGTGTTATAGAAACCATCTAATAATCGTGAGAGGTAGCGGGCTGTTTGTAGCTCATCTACACTGATTTCCCTGGTTTGCAACACTTCGTAAGGTGGGAGTGGGGCATATTGAATCCCTAATTCTTCCGCTCTTCTCCGCATTTCTGTACCGGGAAGCAACTTTAACGATTCCAATTGTATTTCTCCTGCTCCATATTCGGCAAGGGTTCGTATGTCTTCGAATATTTCGGAGAGATGATACAGCGGTAGTCCGGCAATAAGATCGGCATGAGTCTCCATATTGGGCAGTGCACAGAGATATTTCAGTCCGTTCAGTGCATCGGATAAGCGTCCCATCCGTCGGCTTTGTTCGAGCACAGGCTCACGCAAACTCTGAATGCCGGCTTCCAGATGGAGCAAGCCTTGGGGAAGCTTGGCAAGTTCTTGTTTCAGCTCTTCGGAGAGCAAGGCCGGGTGTATCTCAAGATGAAAGCAGATATCAGGAGAAAATTCGAGAAACAGATTGAGTAGTTCTTTGGCCCGTTTGTTATTGTAATTGAAGGTACGGTCAAGTACGCGAATGTTCTTGATACCATGTCGGTGGATCTCTTTTAAGCGTTCACGGATGACCTCTATAGAGAGTGTCCGTACCGGTTTTTCTCCACCGCTTACACAGAAGGCGCACGTGTTGAAGCAGCCTCGTGTTGTTTCAAGTTGTACAAATGGTTTACTCCAGTTGAAGAAGCGACTTTGTTCTGGCGAAACGAGATTGGCAAACTCCATGACGCGGGCAATTCCATTGTCGCGATAGCCTCCTTCTTTATCAAGGTAGCACAATCCGGCAATGGTATTCCAGTTTTCCGGTTGGTTCCAACACTCAAGCCACTGTGGGAATACCTCTTCACCTTCTCCACGAAACACACAACTGACAAATGGATTCTTGCGCAGAAACGCTTCGTTGTCTCCCAAAAACTCAGGTCCTCCCATAACTACACAACATTGCGGAAGCAACGCTTTAGCTCTTGAAATAATATGTAGTAACTGCTCGTGATTGAACAGCCAATTGGTGGCGGCAATGATATCCGGTTGGTGATAATAGATACTGTTTGCCACCATACCTGCATTTTCATTAATAGTAGCTGATACGATTTCCCATTCGATGGAGTTATCTGTTGCAATTTGAGCATGCAGTGCCGGTAACGCCAAAGAGGAGTGGGCATAAGAGCTATTTAAGTCGAGCCAAAGAATTTTCATGCAAGAATTTTAACGTTTATGGCCGCAAAGGTATAAAAAAGCAGGCTTTATTCACACATCGTTGATTAAAAACGCTATATTTGTCGTCATATATTAACTATAAGTCATAAGAATATGAGAAAATTAAACTATGCACGATTTATATTGTTATTAGTATTGACACTTGGTTTAAATGCTTGTGGTGGTGACGATGTTTACTACACAGATGATTATTTACGTAATAGTGATGAAAAGTTGTGTGGAAAAACATGGTCGGAAAATTATACAGAAGATAATATGAAGTGTGTCCATCAGCTGAAATTTACGAAAGATAGGAGCGGACAAGAGATATTCAACTATTATCGTGTCGGCGAATCACGTCCTGCACGTACTGAAAGTTATAATTTTGATTGGGAATGGATAGATCAGGAAATGGAAGGGTTGAAACTGGATCGTGGTGCCGGAGAGATTCACTATTTTGATAATGTCTGGGTACGTCAGAACTATCTTTCTGGTAAATTGGATGGTATAGAAGTGACATTTGTAAAAGAATAAAATAACGAATATGAAAATATTGAATCCTATAAAGTTGCTGTTGGTATTGACCATGCTGGCTGTTGGCTTTTCTTCTTGTGAAGAAGATGATGAAACCATTTATGATTATCTCATTGGGCGTACGTGGGTGGGTGATCTGGGGTTTATTGATGGACCTTATGCGCTGGAAAGTGGCATCACCTTCAAAGGAAATGATTATGCAGTAGATAGGCAGTTTTATTATGCCGAAGATGGTGGCGGTGAAGCTGGTACCCTGAGGCTTAATTGGTGGATAGATATATCTGGATTATGGTCCGGATTATCCTCTGTTAGAGATCAGAGGAGTGTATATCACCGGACGTTTCCTTTATGGTGAGCTTTATGCAGATGGAAATTATGAGTTCAGCGTCACGTTGGAAGCAAACTAAAGTTATTATTTATTCTTTGGATAGCATGCTAATATCCAACTACTAATATAGTATTTTAACAGTGACTTAAAATGCATATTAACAGTGTGTTAAGTACGTACTT
>OIWL01003291.1_pt1 | contig 11460 bp, 9 predicted proteins | sample 1587561 | NCBI WGS metagenome assembly OIWL01 (sample SAMEA3888903, study PRJEB22519) | human gut metagenome | biome: human gut; feature: human-associated habitat; material: faeces | place: Denmark | collected 2010
TGCATTTTTCTATAATAATCAATGTTACTTTTAGTATTTCTACTATGGCAAATAACACAAAAGCAACATCAATATGTAGATATATATACATAAGCTTTCCTCCTGTAAAAAAATAGAAAGATCTACTTACCTGGAACTCAAGATTCAAGGCTTCAAATCTCCTTAACAAGAGGTAACCACCAACCACATCCAGTAGCCAATTTCAATTATAAAACTTCAATGTGAAAACATTATTAATTCTCATAAATTTGTTGATTATTTGACAGTTGGATAAAAGAAAAATGAGCATTTATTCTTTATGTAAAGATAAAATGCTCGTTTTTTTGCGTTTTAAAATGTTGTATGGGATTATAATATGTCTTTTAATTTCTTGATTAATCCTAAATCTGCTGGTAGCCAATCTACTAAGTCTAATGTTTCTTTAGTAAGCCATTTGGCAGATTCGTGTTCTAATAGTGTTAGCTTTCCTTCAAGAATTGTACAAATGAAACATTCCATGGATAGGTGGAAGTTTGGATAGTCATATTCGACGGTATCAAAGTATTCTTTAACTTGAATGGTTGTGTCTAGTTCTTCTTTGATTTCACGAACAATCGCTTGTCTACTTGTTTCATTCGGTTCTACTTTTCCTCCTGGAAATTCCCATCCGTCTTTAAATTCGCCATAGCCTCTTTGGGTGGCGAATATATTATTACCATCTTTAATAATGGCGGCTACTACGTGTATTGTTTTCAAAAAATCACTCCTCTACAATATATCGATAAATGTCTTCTCTTACGGGTGTATCTAATTGCCATAAGATTTCGACGGCTGTTTTTTGTGTGTTTGGCATCATAAACTGTTTTGTCTTATCAATTTCTGCTTGCATGTTACCTAAATAATAGAATTCTTTACTTGTTTTATCATCTTTGTTTTTTCGCACAAACAAATGAACTTCAATGCCTCTTTCTTTGGCGTATAAAAAGTTTTGTACGTCATCACTACTTGTCGTTCTTCCGGATTTGGATATCGCAATCAATTGACTTTCATTGATAAAATGATCTTCATATTTGATGGTATCTTGAATGTCATTTGCCTTGTCATAATTGATAAAGACAGGGAATGTTTTGGTTGTTTGATCATATTTGTATCCGCCAATATTTAATGGAACTTCATTGTGTTGCCAATTTAATAAGCGACAGGCATCTTCATATGTATATTTTTGGTAGAGTACAAAGTTTGTATCTTTATATGTATTCTTAAAATGTTTATTATATTGATCCAATGCATATTCAATGATTTCTTTTACCATGGATTTAAATTCGTTGTTTTCTAGACATGTCTTAAATGGTTTTGAAATTTTCGTATCTTCAATAAAAATACAATCTTTAAAAGTATTCTTTCCAGATCCCGTTGGAAATTCGTTGGTGAAGATATTGAATACATTTGTTTGAGATATGTCATTTGGGAATATATAATCTTTATCATCAATTAAATCGTTTAATATTTCGAGTTCAATCTTTCTTTTTCCATTGGCTAGTTTTGTACAAATAAATTTAATAAAACTTTCTTCAAGTTCATTCAATCTTATTTTATAATCCTTTTCATATTTCTTTAAAAAGGCATAGTAAGATCCTAATGATTTGTTGTCGAAAATTCTTTGCACGTCAATTTCTCCATAAGTTTCAAAATCCATAAGAGTAGGTATTCTTCCAAGTTTATTCTTTAGATTTTTATAACTGTCCTTAATGAGTTTGATATCCGCAAAGTTGGCTGTATCAATCGACGTAAAGATTTGTTTTTTACTGATTTCATCAAAGTGAATTGTACTCGATCCTGGAATGATTCTTTCACCTTCTAATACATAGCGTCGAATGTTGTCTTTATTATAAGAACGATCTCCAGATAGGGCGATTGGAATCATGAAATTGTTTTTGTAGTTTCCAATGAAATCTAGAATGACAACATATTCTTTGTCTTGTGATTTTCTTAATCCTCGACCTAATTGTTGCACAAAAACGATAGGCGATTGTGTGGGTCTTAAAAGGACGACTTGATTGATTTCAGGAATGTCGACACCTTCATTAAAAATGTCTACAGTTAATATGTATTGTAGATAGTCACTTCTTGTATTGGATACTAAACGATCAATCGCATCTTCTCTTTTTTCTTGTGAATCCTCTCCACTTAGAGCTAGGGTTCTATAGCCTCTCAAATTTAATCTTTCACTAAGGGCAGCCACTTCTTTTTTGGAGCTGCAAAACATGAGTCCTTTGACTCTTTCTCCGCTATAGCCATAATAATTAGTTTGTTCGATAATGTAGTCGACTCTTTGATTGGATGTTAAATAGTTAAAATCCGTAAAATCCGTTTCATTTCCGTCTGTTAAAAAGTCGGTAATGCCAAAATAGTGGAATGGACATAATAAGTTTTCTTCTAGAGCTTGTTGAAGACGGATTTCATAGGCAATATTATGGTCGAAGGCTGCATATACATCAAAGTCATCCGTTCTTTCTGGGCTTGCGCTCATTCCTAACCAAAACTTAGGCTTAAAGTATTCCATGATTTCTTGATAGCTTTTAGCTCCAATGCGGTGTGCTTCATCAATGATGATGGTATCAAATGTATTTGGATCAAAACTTGAATACACTTCCTTTTTAGACATCGTTTGCATCGTTGCGAACAAGTAGTCTACATTAGTATCTTTACTATTTCCAGATAAAAGGCCAAATGTTTTTGTATCTTTAAATACATTTTTGTAGCTTTGAAGAGCTTGTTTGGCAATCTGCTCTCTATGCACTAAAAATAGGGCTTTCTTTGGATTTTGGTCTTGAAGTGCAAAGGCAGAGGCATAGGTCTTGCCGGTTCCGGTAGCTGAGATTAAAAGTGCTTTTGATTCATTTGAATTGCGAATGTTTCTAAGACTTGAAATAAAAGCCTGTTGCATAGAATTTGGGATCAGCTGTTTAGAAGGTAATTTAATTTCTTCTTTTTGTTTCACTTTTTTGTATTCTTCATAATGCACTCTATATGCACCAATGAATTCATTGTAGGAATATGTATTTGGATGATTCCATAATTCTTCAAATTCATCTAACATTTCGGAAACGAATTCTCCGGATTTTGTGGACACAATTTTTGTATTCCATTCACGATTTGTAGTAAGTGCTGTATTTGTCATATTACTAGAACCTATAAGGATCTTATAGATTTCATTTGATTGAAAGATATATCCCTTGGTATGAAAGCCATTCTTTGAGTCGGGTACTAGGTACATTTTAAGTTCAATATTTGAAAATGTAGCGAGTTTATCTAATGCTTTTGGATCACTAAATGCCAAATAGTCCGTTGTTAGAATTTTACCTTTGATGCCTTTATCTTCTAAAGTACGAAGCGTTTGAAGTAAGGGGGTAATACCTCCCATCGTAATGAAGGCTACACTGATTAAAAAGGAGTCGCAGTGTAATAGTTCATCTTCAATGGTGCTTAATACTTTTCTTCCATTCTTATAATCGTTTGAAATAAATTGAGGTCGATATAATACGTTGGAAGATATATTTTTGTTTAGAAATGCGGTGGATAATCCGCTCTGTATATTTTGATAGTTCATACCTAACATTATACCAGCATTAAAATGAAATCATAGATCGAAAAGGTTATAATAACAGTATAAGACCAGAGGTATAGGGAATGGAAAATATAATAATTTCAAAAGAGTTTCTAGATTGGTATGAATATTATAATGCGTGTAAAAAAAAGTATTCAAGTTTAGTAAATGATGTAGAGGATAAATTGATTTGTGGTGAATATAAAGATATTGAACTTCCTTTTTCAAATATGAACACGAAAAATTTGAATCGTGATATATCGAACTTAGAAAAGATTCAAGTGCTTATGATGCAGGGGAGTACAAGTCAGATTAATGTAGAAATAGAGCTTGTAAAGGAGAAGATGTTAGAGTCTTGTTTAAATGTAAACTTTGGCATATTGTGCAATCCATTGGCGAGTACGCTATATCGTATGATTTTGGATTCGAGTAGAGTTAAGAAACATATTGAGGATGTTTCTAAACGATGTAAAGAAAATGATTTCTATACTTCTGTGTTTATTCCTGTTTACTTAAGGCATTTCTATGCATGTATTTGTGAAGAGTGTATTAAGGAATATAGTTCGTATGAGTTTGTTCAATCTGTTGATTCTTTAATTGAAGAAGATAAGTTTAGTGAAGCTTGTAGTCTTTGTCCAATCTATGAAGAGATTTATATTCATGCTAATAAAAAGTGTCTACTTACAAAAGAATTAATACAGGTAATGCATCAGTATGGTGTGGATGTTCCTGTTTCAAAGAAGAAGGAGACAAAGCAGCTGCAGGTACCTGCTTCTGTAAAGAAGAAAGAAACATTGCCTAAGATTGTGAAAAAGTCAAAATTAGATATAGAAACGCGTAAAAAGATTGTAGGGGATGGCGTTAAGGAAATCTTAGATATGAGTGATGAGGAGCTTATATCTCGTTATGATGGTAAGTCAGAGGATGAGGTTCAAGAAATGCTTTATGAGGAGCCTTGGTGCGAGGATGATTATTTTGATGATGATCTACTTGCGTTTCTTAGCGTATTAACATGTATGAGTTTTGATTTTGAGAATGTCTTTATTAATTGGCTAGCTCATTTTATATTTAGAAGATTGCTTGATATACATAAGAAAGTGGTGGTTGAACCACCTAAAATGGTGAAGACAACTCCGCCTAAAGTACAATCTTCAAAGGTTCGTAAGGTAAATCAGAGTGGTATTTCATCTAATAAGAGTGTAACAAGATCTTCAAAGATTTGTAGTGAGCATGTGAGTCAATTTTCGAGAAAGGTAAATCAAGCTAGGGCTTCAGTAGCTATTAAACAGAAGGAAACATCAAATGGTAAGGGTGGAATTATTTTCTTGATCATTATTGGACTTCTGTTTGGATATGGATATATTTCTTTGAAAAAGGAAAAGGCAGAATGGGATATGGCACAGGAGCAGTATCGTATTGAGAGTAGGCGGAAATCTGAACAAAATGAATTTAGGGCAAGGGAAGAAAAACGTAAGAAGAAAGAGGGACAAAGTTCAAACTCATCATCTTCTTCGTCTTCATCTTATGATGAAGGAAGTGATGATGCATATTCTGGTGATTATGATGAGAATCGTTATGATAATGATGAAAGTTATCGTGATGGTGTAGATGATATGTTGGATGAACTGGGAGAATAAAGAAAAAACAGTGAAAGAATCATTGAATATTTGTATACTTTAGAGTATACTACTCGTAAGTATACAAATATGAAGGACGTGATTTGATGTTAGGAAGAAAAGAAGAATTAAATCATTTGAATGAATTATATAATAGTGACAGTTTTGAATATTTGGTGATGTATGGTCGAAGAAGAGTTGGTAAAACAACAATTCTTCAGGAGTTTGCCGAACATTCGAATTCAATATTTTTTCCTGCTCGAGAAAAGAATGATGCGCTAAATTTAGAGGACTTTTCTAAAGTGATTCAGTATCATTTTGATAAGAATTTCATAGCGTCATTTAAAAGTTGGGAGGATGCATTCAATTATATTGGAGAGAAGGCTACTGAAAAAATTGCCGTGATAATTGATGAATTTCCTTATATTATTGATGAGAATCCTTCTGTAAAGTCAATATTGCAGCATGTGATTGATCATAACTGGAAAAAGAAAAATATCTTTTTAATTTTGTGTGGATCTTCTGTAAGTATTATGGAAAGTGATGTAATGGGTAGAAAAAGTCCGCTTCATGACCGACAAACATCGACTTTAGAAATAAAACCATTTGATTATCTAGAGAGTAGTGCGTTTTTTCCTGGATATAGTAATGAAGATAAATTATTGGCGTATGGAATATTGGGTGGGATTCCAAGATATTTAGAGGCTTTTGATCCCAATCTATCCATTAAAAAAAATATAGCGAATAAAATTATTCGTAATGGAGCTTATCTTTATGAAGAACCGGATAATTTATTAAAGGCAGAATTAAGAGAAACTAATGTGTATAGTAGTATATTAGCTGCCATTGCGAATGGAAGAAATAAAGTGGTTGATATTGCGGACTATATTCATGAGGAGCGTACAAAGGTATCTAAATATTTGATTACGCTACAAACACTTTGTTTGATTGAAAAAAGGATTCCTTGTGGTGATAAAGAAACGAGCAAGAAGTCGATTTATGTGATTAAGGATAATTTCTTTAAATTTTGGTTTCGCTATGAATTCACAAACAATTCTTACTATGCCATGTTAGGAGCAAATGATGCGTCTAAGGAAATTATGGAAGATATAAGCAATCTAATGGGGGATGTGTTTGAGGATATTTGTAAAGAATATTTGATTCGTTTGGCTAAATGTAGAAAGCTTCCTTTCATACCTTATCATTTGGGTAAATGGTGGGGTACAAATCCAGCTTTAAAAGCACAGGACGATGTAGATTTGCTTGCGTTGGACCGTACTGGTAAAAAAGGTATTTTTGTGGAGTGTAAGTTCACTTCTCAGCCAATGCCATATGATGAGTATGAAGATTTAGTAATGGCTACAAAAGCATTTCCAAATCTAGAAGAGAGATATTTGTGGTTTATTAGTAAATCTGGGTATTCAGATTCAGTAGTAAGGCAAGCAAAAAAAGATGGAGCTGTATTACTAACGATTGATGATTTATTTGAATTTTAGGCATCTGTTTACAGGTGCTTTTTTTGTTACTTTAAAAAAATAGTAAACGTTTTCAAAAAAGTGTTGCATTCTCTAAAAAGAACTGGTATATTAAGTGTGTACAAATGGTATGCAAATACGAACCAGTGCCCGAGGTTGTTGGCGTACCTAAGAGGAGGAAATTATGACTGTTAGTGAAAGAGTTGAATTAATTAAATTCGATGAACCAAAGTATTTGGAAGATGGTAAGGCTGTAGTTGGCCAGCGTAAAGAGGCTGAAGATTTAGCGAAAGTTATTCATGATCAAGGTTATTCAAATATTTTCTTGTTAGGTATTGGCGGTACTGAGTTTGAGTTTGGGCACTATGAATATTTAATTTCAAGAATGTCAGATGTAGATATTTATTCAGTAAATGCTGCTGATGTGAACACTGTTCGTCCAAAGAAATTAAATAAAGATTCATTAGTAATTACTGCTAGTTCTTCTGGTGATACTGTTGAAATCGTTCAAGCTGCTAAATGGATGAAAGAAGAAGGAATCCGTGTTGTTGCATTTACTGACAAAAAAGGTAAATTGGGACAAATGTTAGATTATGTAGTTCATGCTCCTGTTGTTACTGGATATTGCGAACACTCATATGTATTACAAGCATATTTCATGTACAAATTAATGAATTTACGTGGAGATTTCGATGCTTATGATCGTTTTGCAGATCAATTATCTGAATATATTTTCGAAGACTTATTAGCAATTAAGAAAAAATTCGAACCAATCGGAATGAAGATGGCTTCTGAATTATATGATGCTGAATATACAATCTTTACAGGTTCTGGTGCACTTTGGGGAGAAACATTATTATTCTCTATGTGTATGTTAGAAGAAATGCAATGGATTCGTTGCCGTCCAGTAAATGCTGCACAATTCTTCCACGGAACATTAGAGTTGATTCAAGACAAAGTTCCAGTATTTATCGTTAAGGGTGAAGATGAATTTAGAGCTCAAGACAACCGTGTTGAAGAATTCTGTAAAAAAATCAACTGCCAATATGTAGTATTCGATGCGAGTGAATATGCAGTTCGTTTAGACAATGAATTTAGAAAATTCATCGTTCCTATGATTACTACTGCTTGTATTACAGGAAGATTATCAAGACACTACGAAGCATATACTAAACACAACTTACAATATCGTCGTTACTACAGACAATTTGAATATTAATAGTCAATGTGCGATATCAAACCACTCTGTATAAGGGTGGTTTTCTTTTATGTGGGGGTTGAGCATGAGATATAAAGGTATTATTTTTGATATGGATGGAGTTTTAGTGGATTCAGAACCAATCTATTTGCAGGAAGTCATTGATTATATTTTGGATGAACTTAAAGAAGATGCTGGTTATTTGGAACTGAAAAGAGAAATGAATAAAATTGTGGGTGCTTCGGATGATAAAATGTTTGAAATTATGTCTGAATATTTAAATCATAAATATTCGCCAGAAGAAATTAAGGCGGGCATGTGGTCAAAAGAATTAGGGTTGGATTATCGCACGATTTTAAATCCGTATGTATTATATGTGTTACCGAAATTGAAGGCGAAGGGGTATAAGCTTGCGATTGCGTCAAGTTCTTCGATGGAAAATATTAAGACAGTAACGCGTCATTGTGGTATTGATCAATATTTTGATTGCATGGTCAGTGGAGTTGATTTTAAAGAGAGTAAGCCAGATCCAGCTATTTATTTGGAAACTCTAAGAAGATTAGATCTAAAACCAGAAGAGGTAATCGCAATTGAAGACTCAACATATGGTATACAGGCATGTATGGGTGCAAATATTCGTGTGATTGCCAAAGAAGATAATCGTTATGATTTCAATCAAGACTTAGCGGATGAGATCGCAAGTGATATTTTGGATGCGTATAACATTATTAAATATTGGAATTTAGAAGAAAATTAATTTTTTCGTGTAAACGCTTGCATTATATTTTAATTACTGGTATACTTTGATTGTACAAATGGTATGCAAATACATACCACTCACAAGCGGGCATAGTTGAGTGGTAAAAATCAAGTGTACAAAATTGGAAAAGAGGATGTATTGATGAGAAGATTTATTTTGGCATCACATGCTTATATGTCTAAAGGAATCAAAACTTCACTTGAATTAATTCTTGGAAAACAAGACAACTTATCCGTATATTGTGCATATGCTGAGGGCGAACCTTTCTTTAAGCCTTTGGTGATTCAAGAAGTTGAAGATCATCCTGAAGATGAATTTGTAATTATGACAGATCTATTGGGTGGTAGCGTAAACAACGAATTGTTGGAGCTAACAACTAAGGGAAATGTTCATTTAGTAACAGGAACAAACTTAATTTTGGCAATGTCGATCTTATTGACTTGTCGTGAATGCGATGATGTTGCAGCAGCAATTCGTAATTGTGTAGAAGATGCTAAAACAGGTATCGTATATTGTAATGATTCAGAAATTGACTCAGATTTAGATGAGTTGTAAGAAGCGAAAGGAGAAGAACAATGATTAAATTACTTCGTATTGATCACCGTTTATTACATGGTCAAGTAGCTTTTAGTTGGAGTAAACAACTTGGTACAGATTGCATTTTGTTGGCTTGTGATACTTTGTTGAATGACAAATTGCGTATGTCAGCTATTAAAATGGCTAAACCTAGTGGCGTAAAGGTTGTAGCTAAAACAGTTGATGATGCGGTTGCAGCAATCAAATCTGGTGTTACAGATAAGTACAAATTGTTTATTGTTGTTGAAAGTATTGAAGATGCAGATCGACTTGCAAGAGCGTTAGATATTAAAGAGATCAACCTTGGTGGTACAAAACCTACAGATGATCGTCACGTAATTTCTACAGCGGTTTATGTAAGTGATAACGATGAAAAAATCTTAAAAGATTTAATGAATGATGGATTTGATGTATTTACACAGATGGTTCCATCAGACAAGCGTGTTAATACAAAAGATTTATTAAAATAAAAATATTTTAGAGGAGAAGAATAAGATGTTAGTTAAGACTTTATTAATTTTCTTGATCACGTTCTTCGCGGTTTCAGAATTCTTGTTGGGTACATCATTAATTCAAAGACCGCTAGTTTTAGGACCATTGGTAGGTCTAGCGTTTGGTCAATTAGAATTAGGAATTATTATGGGTGCTACTCTTGAGTTGGCGTTTATTGGTGCAGTTTCAATTGGTGCGTACATACCTCCTGATATGATTTCAGGAACTATCTTAGGAACAGCTTTAGCAATCGAAGCTGGAGCAGGACCAGAGACAGCGTTGGCATTAGGGTTACCAATTTCTACAGTTATGTTGGCATTGAACTCAGTATTAAGTGCTCCAATTATGTTGGTTTTCACTCACTTGATGGATAAAGATATTGAAGAAGGTAATATTGGAAAATTCAAATTCCACTATTTCTTCGGTGGTTATGCTTCATTCTTACCTCGTTTAGTAGTAATTCCATGTGCATTCTATTTTGGAAGTGAAGCTGTAGTTGGATTATTAAGTCAAATTCCAGAATGGTTACAAACAGGTATTAATATTTCAGGTGGAATTATTCCTGCATTAGGTTTTGCGATGTTAGCACAGATGATCATGGACAAAAAGATTGCTCCATTCTTCTTCATTGGTTTCTTTGCAGTTCAATATTTAAGTTTAAATACAACAGCAATCGCAATCTTCGCATTGGCTTATGTAGTCTTGATGTTCTTTAAAGAAAAAGATCAAAAAGGAAAAGTTGCAGTTGTTGAGGGAGGAGATGGCTTAGATGAGTTCTAATTACGAATACAAAGGCGTTATTACTAAAAGAGATTTAAGAAAAGTATTCTTACACGCCATTACAATGGAACATACGTGGAACTATGAACGTATGATGAATGATGGGTATCTATATTCAATGCTTCCAGCATTACAAAAAATCTATACAAATCCAGAAGATCTTAAAGAAGCATGTAAACGTCACTTAGAGTTCTTCAATACAACTCCACAATGTATTACATTGCCACTTGGTATTACTGTTGCGATGGAAGAACAACGTGCAAACGACATGGAAAACTTTGACACAACTTCTATTTCAAGTGTTAAGACAGCTATCATGGGTCCATTAGCTGGTATTGGTGATAGTTTTATTTGGGGAACATTAAGAATTTTAGCTACTGGTGTAGGTACTTCATTAGCATTACAAGGAAGTATCTTAGGACCAATCTTATTCTTATTGGTTTTCAACGTACCTAGCTTTATCTTACGTTACGTATTGGTATATGCAGGTTACAAATTTGGTTCAGACTTCATTACTTCTGCAGAAGAATCTGGTGTAATGGATCTAATTAGTAAAGCAGCAAGTATCTTAGGTTTAACAGTTGCAGGTGCTATGACTGCAGAAATGGTTTATTTGACAGTTCCAATTGCGATTGGTAGTGGTGAATCAGCTACAACAGTTCAGGCTATTATTGATGGAATCATCCCAGGATTATTACCATTATTATTAACTGGATTCGTATATATGTTGTTAAATAAGAAAGTTAAACCACTAGTAATTATGTTTGCGATGATGGCACTTTGTATTGTTTGTGCATTCTTTGGCATTTTGGCATAATTAAACATAATGTATATAGGGTTGAAAAAACTTTTTTCAACCCTTTAATTTTTAATGAGGATAAATAAATGAAGAATTTTAAAGATCGATTATGCGGAATGAACTGTCATTATAGATTTTATTCTTTTGAACGTTTTTTTCAGGAAATGAATCGTTTAGG
>OIWL01003296.1_pt1 | contig 11452 bp, 10 predicted proteins | sample 1587561 | NCBI WGS metagenome assembly OIWL01 (sample SAMEA3888903, study PRJEB22519) | human gut metagenome | biome: human gut; feature: human-associated habitat; material: faeces | place: Denmark | collected 2010
CCCAACCGGCAATTAAAGCCGGAGAACAAAATGAAAGTATGAAAAAAGCATGAGAAAACAGAAAATAACAGTTCTGATTTTAATGATAACTCTGTGCCTGACTGGCATATGGGGAATGAAAAAAAATACCACAGTATGGGGCGCGGTGATCCGGGTAAATGATGTGATCGTACCGAAGGATATTCCTGCAGTAGCTGTAGAAATAAATAAAAGCAGCGAACTGATTACTGAGAAACTGTCTCGGGTTTTCTATACAGTTTATACAGACACAGATACACTGCATATTCCGGTGTTCTGGGATGTTTCGTCTGTAAATATGAAACTGGCAGGCGTTTACACAATGAAAGGTGTACTGAAGCTTCCGCCTGAGTATGCTTTTGATGAGAGTGAAAGTCTGCAGGTACAGACAACTGTTTCTGTGCAGTACCCGGACAAACCGGATATTAATATATATTACAGGCTGACTGCGGCAGGAATCTATATATTTCCCTGGTTGAAGCAGGAAAATTTTGACTCCATGGAAGCTTATCTGAAGAAAGAAAGCGGACAGTGGATCAACCTCACTGAGGAGGGCTTTGCTCTCTGTGAAGAGGAGGGCCTGTATGTATCTAACCAGAGTATGGTTGTGGGCAATACCTATTCTCTGTTGGTAACCTATGATAATGGAAGGAAGCAGACCAATACTCTGCGGTTTCAATATCAAAAAGACGGCAGTCTTAAAATTTACGGTTATCAGCACAGTTTGCTTGGAAACACACAGAAGCCTGGAAAGATCATCTGCTCTTATGATACCGGAGATGAGAAATATCTCAGCAGATGTGCTGCCTATGCAGTAAAAACGGGGGGAAGCCTGAAGCAGATTGAGAAAGAATTGAAGGAGAATGTCAGACTGAGAGTCAGTACTGCTGAAACATTTGAAAATACAGCCGAGAATCCGGAACTGATTCTGGAATCTTCCTGGGATCTGAGCCGGGTGAATAGGGAAAAACAAGGCGTGTACAAGGTAACCGGATCATTTGTGATCCCAGAGGGATATGAAGTATCTGACAACCTGACGCTGCCAGAGGCATATGCATATCTTTCTGTACAGAAAAAAGGAGAACCACAGATTAATACCTACAGCATGCCGATGGTAGACCTGCTGGAATTTCCTATGCTGCTGGATGGATTTTCTGCAGAGGAACGCCGGAACATACAGGTTTACCTCTCTGAGAATGGGGGAAATTACCGGAAAATTGATGATGACTTGGTGGAAGTGACTTCTGCTGGAATTCAGATTTATTACAGAGAGATATTAAAGAAAGGACAGAACTACCAGATCTGTGCTGTCTATGAGAAAGGGAGCACGGGAATTTATTCTTTTTCCTATAATGATGCCTTTATTGTCAACGAATACTGGCATGAGCGGAATTTTTCAGACAGGGAGGAAAAAGATCTTCCTGACATTGTGCAGAAAGCACCTGCTTCGTCAGATGAAATGCAGGGAGAAAAGGAAGAGAATCTGAATACGGGAAGTGCCGGATATCATTATGACAACTCTTACGGAACAGACAATAATACAGACGGGCAGAATAGCAGCAGTAACAAAGCTTCTGATGCAAAATCTGCTGAAATATCGGATACAGAGAATTCTGTGACAGAGTTAAGCACCGACACGATTACTGCAGTCAGCGGAGAGAGACTGCTTTTGATACTCCAACAGAACGGCAGTGCAAAGTTTGAAAAACAGGGAATCTCTGTAACATTTTCTCCGGATACAGTGAACGGATGGAAGATCAATGCAGAGGATGAAATCCAGATAGGAATCGAGAAAACGTCAGAAACTGCATTTTCTCTGCGGATTTTTGTCAGAGGTGGGGAGGTAACAGAAGTTCCGGGAACAGTGGTGGAATTCCAGACATCTGTGTTTGGCGGAATCCAGTCACCTGAAACAGTAAAAGCGGAGGATGTGCAGGGAAATCAATATGCAGTGAATTATCAGGAAAAGCAAAATGTTCTCCGTATGGAAATCAGCCAGACAGGAGACTATTTCCTCATAGATGGAGAATCAGAAAGTATGGGAGATCAGACGGATGAGGACAGTGTGGAAGCTGTTTCAGATGGAGAAGATACAGGATTTACAGAAGAAGAGTCGGTGCCGGAAGAGAAAACAGAACAGAAAACAGAAGCTTCCGGCAGGCAGCTTCTGATGATAATACCTACATTACTGGCAGTATGTATCATGGCATTTGCTGCTATTTTTGTATTTTGTAAAAAACGCAGATAAGGGACAGAGGAAAAGCAAAAAAAGCACCCGAAAACAGAAGGAGGTGTCAGCAATGAAGAAGAACTGGAAATATTCATTACTACTTATAGCAACTGTATTTGCATTGACTATGGGCATATTCTTTCTGTTTTACCGCTTTGATAACAAATATACGGCCAGGGGGGACCAGGCCATTCAGGGAATCCTCTATGTGCCTGATGATGATTCTGTGCATTATCTTGCCAGGGAATGGGAATATTATCCGGATGTATTGCTGACACCGCAGGAAATAAAGGAACAGAAGGAGGACTACTACAGCCGTTATGTTTCCATTGGCGAGTACGGTGGAATGGACCTGGGCGACAAAAATAAATCTCCTTTTGGAAGTGGTACCTATCGGATGACCCTGGTGCTTCCTGAAAAAGAAAAACAATATGCTATTGGCCTGACAGAGATTTTTTCTGCTTACAAGCTGTATATTAATGGGGAATTGATGGGGCAGATGGGAAATCCGGATCCGGACAATTACCAGGAGCAGATTCAGAACAGGGTATTTACCTTTGAGGGAAAAGGAACTGCAGAGATTGTGATCGCAGTGACAGACAAACATTCGGTGTCATCGGGAATTCAGTATGTGCCGGTTTTGGCTTCTCCTTTTAAAGTGAATATTATCCGCGGGTTGTCGCTTATGATTGCTGTGGTATTTATGGCTTTTACATTTTTTGTCCTGATTTTTTCAGTGTATATGTATATGCGAACTAAAAAAGTGGAGTTTGGACTTTTTGCCCTGCTTTGTATCTGTGTGCTGGGATATGGTTCTTATCCGATCCTGCATTCCTTTGTTGCAGTAAAAGTACAGCCTTGTTATGGAATGGAGGCATTGTTCTATTATCTGATGTTTGCCGGTGTTATGCTGGTACAACAGAAGATCCTGGGAGGTGAGGAAAGGATTCCGGAAATTCTTGCAGGTGTGGCCGCAGTAGCCGGAGTGATGGTTTTTGTGGCAGAAATGCTGTGCAGCAGAGCCCAGTCTGCAACAGGGCTGTATCTGATCTCTAAGCTTACAGAGATTTTGAAGTGGGCAGCAGCCGGTTATCTGCTTTTCAGAAGTGTAAAGGAGATAAAACAGAAGTACAGTAATGTACTTTTAGTGGGAATTGTTGTTTATGCAGCGTCTCTGGCAGCAGACCGGATATGGAGATTATATGAGCCGATCATTGGCGGGTGGTTTATGGAAATTGGTGCAGCAGTGCTTGTAGCCAGTGTGGGACTGACTCTGTGGATGGAGCTTGCCAATGCTTACAGATTTCAGCTTACCTATGGAGAATACAGCCGTCAGATGGAACAGAAACTGCAGATACAGAAACAGAATTATGAGGAACTTACAGAAAAGATGGATGAGATCAGCAGGATGCGCCATGATATGAGACACCATCTGCGCACCATCATGTCTTACACCCAGCAGGGAAAATATCAGGAGATGATGGAATATCTGCAGGAGTATGCATCCGTTATAACAGAAGAGGAAAAGCTAATCTGTTATTGCAGAAACATGGCCGTAGATGCAGTGATCCATTTTTATGCAGGAGAACTGAGGAAGAAAGGGATTCCTTTTGAATGTGATATGATGCTGCCACAGAATATTGGCATTTCAGATACAGATCTGTGCAAAATATATGGAAATCTTCTGGAAAATGCCGTAGATGCAGTAAAAGATCTGCTGCCGGAAAATAAGCCTTATGTAAAGATGCTTACAAAGGTTAAGAACAGGAAGCTTCTGATAGAGATTTCAAATCCATATTCCAATGGAATCCAGCGAAGGGAAAAAGTTTTTTATTCAACAAAGCATGAAGGCTTTGGAATCGGAACAGCGTCTGTGGCAGAAGTGGTACAACGAATGGGCGGATATGTAGTTTTTAATACAGAAGAGGGTATTTTTAAAGTAAATATCTTTCTGCCGGTGAAAACAGTACAGTAAATAAATAGTTACTGCCCGGAGGGGAAGAGGCATATCGGAAATACTTATTTATCAGAGTCTGAAGAGAATAAGTATTCCAGATATGCTTTTTTTATTGCGTTGGAGCCACGCTTGCGTACAGTAACAAGCTCCTGATTGTCCATAACAAAGCCTTCATCTGTGGATTTCTCGATGTGATCCATATTTACGATACAGCCTCTGTAACAGGAGAGAAAACATTTCATTCCCTCCAGAAGCTCTTCGAATTTCTGGAAGGTTATGTAGGAGCGTATAATGCCTGCATCTGTGGTATGTACCTGAACTGCATTGCGGTAGGTATCCACGTACAGGATGCTCCTGACAGGGATCTTTACAGGGGTACGGTCGGAGATCAGCTCTATATATCTGGAATTCTGCGACTGCCTGAACTGGATTGTTGAGAGGATCCGGCAAAGCTTCTCCGGGTCAAAGGGCTTCAGCAGATAGTAGGATGCCTGTACATCATAGCTTTCCACAGCAAAGGAATCACTGCTTGAAATAAAAATCAGAGCAGCTGTATCCCTGGCTTCGCGGAGCTTTCTGGCTGCATCCATACCGGTCATACTGCCCATATAAATATCCATAATGATCAGGTCGTAAAATCCGGGTATGTATTTAGTAAAAAAAGCTTCTGCGCTGGAATACAAATGGATGTCTGCGGATGTATTCTGGGATTCATAATAAGAAGAAATGACAGATTTTACCTGACGCAGATCTTCCTTTGAATCGTCAAGGATTGCAATATTCAAAAGGAGTACCTCCTAAATTAACTTAAACATAATTTGTATTTTAGCGTATTTTCATGAGTTATTCAAGTACGGATTCCTTACTGAAAGCAAGTAATACCATAAGTATTTATTCATTTTTCCATATTTCATGAAAAATGTCATTTAATCCCATGTATCTTGAAAATAAGACTGAAATTTTTTATAGTAAGAACATAGAAATTCAGTTTAGAAATATGTACACACATTTTAAGAAAGGATGGTAAAAAAATATGAAAAACTGGAAAAAAATAATGGCAGGTCTTTGTGCTGCTGCAATGGTAAGCTCTATGGTTGTTCCGGTATGGGCAGCAGAGGAGACTACAGAAGAAGCAGCAGATGACGGAGATGTCGCGGATGTATCAGAGGCAATGTTAGGACTCTGGAAGGACAGCGCAGGAGATATCTACGGATTCTACAAAGATAATTCGTTTTTTGGTCAGTGGAAGGATGAAGAGCAGGATGTTCTTGGTGTATATGCCCTGAGTTCAGACGGAGAATATACAGCTCTGGTAATGCAGTTCGCAAATGACGACGGCACGTATGATGATGAAAATATGGTAACTTATCTGGTGCAGGCAAATGAGGAAGAGAATCTTCTGGAACTTTATGATCCGGACAGTCTGGACCTGACTGCAACCCTGGAGCCTTATGAGGCAGACGGTGATGAGTCGGATTACAATCAGACTTATCAGGATATGGGTGATATCCTGACAGAGTGTTATTCCGGTGAGACAGAAGCAGGTGAGACTTTTATTTATGCAGCTAATGAGGATGGAACTTTCTGCTCAGTACTTGTGATCGATCAGGATGATAACTATGTAAGCTTTGTTGGCGAAGGTACTTTTGATGAAGAGAATGGTACTGTGACGATTACTGATGAAGTTTCTGAGATGGCACTTACTTTTGGTGTGGCAGTGAATGATGATGATACACTGACACTGGATATGGGTGATCTTGGAAGCGCTACTGTAGAGGAAGCTACGCTGGCGGTTGCTGTGCAGGGACTGAAGTATGCAGTTGAGAATGGAACTGAGATGAACTAAGCAATTCTTTTTCAGGAACAAAAATATGTGATTTTGAGGATACTCCTCTTCGGATAGATTTATTCGGAGGGGAGTGTTTTTTCTGTGCCGGGGGTTTAAGAATGGCTGGGAAGATGGTATAATGAGGAGCGAATTCTATAGTTTTTGTGGAAGTGTTACAGATGAGCAGAAACAGACAGGAAGCGAAAATTACGAGAGAGGTTTGAATTTATGAATATTCTGAATATAGAGCATGTTTCTAAGGTGTTTGGTGAGAAGGTGGTGCTGGATGATGTTTCCTACGGGGTGCATCAGGGAGATAAGATTGGGATCATCGGGATTAATGGGACCGGGAAGTCTACGATTCTGAAGATCATCGGCGGTCTGGAGGAGCCGGATGAGGGACAGGTGATCACTCAAAATGGCCTGAGAATCACGTATCTTCCGCAGATGCCGGAGTTTCCGCAGGGAGCTTCTGTCTTGGATTATGTGGCAGAAGGAAAGTGGCAGAAGGACTGGAGTACTGAGAGCGAGGCAAGGAATGTTCTAAATAAGCTGGGAATTACAGACCATGAGGAGAAGATCGATCATTTATCCGGGGGACAGAAGAAAAGGGTGGCACTGGCAAGGACTCTGGTGAATCCCTGTGATGTGCTGCTTCTGGACGAGCCTACCAACCATCTGGATAATGAGATGGTGACCTGGCTGGAGGACTTTCTGAGAAGTTTTAAGGGCGTTGTGATTATGGTTACTCATGACAGATATTTCCTCGACAGGGTTACTAATAAGATTCTGGAGATTTCCCATGGCGGCCTTTATGCTTATGAGGCTAATTACTCGAAGTTTCTGGAACTGAAGGCAGAGCGTGAGGAGATGGAGCTTGCCAGTGAGAGGAAGAGACAGAGCGTACTCCGCATGGAACTGGAGTGGGCAAAGCGTGGATGCAGAGCCAGAAGTACCAAGCAGCGGGCACGTCTGGAACGCCTGGAGGCACTGAAGAACGGAAAGGCTCCGGTGCGTGATGCGAATGTGGAGCTGGATTCTGTTGAGACACGTATGGGAAAGAAGACAATCGAACTTCACCATATCAGCAAGAGTTTTGGTGAGAAGAAGATCCTGGATGATTTTAATTATATTGTGCTGCGCAATCAGCGTCTTGGGATTATTGGTCCTAATGGGTGCGGAAAGTCAACACTCATCAAGATTATTGATGGGATGGTACAGCCGGATGCAGGAGAAGTGGAAATTGGAGAAACCATTCGCATAGGGTATTTTGCACAGGAAGTGCCGGATATGGATACCAATCAGCGTGTGATCGATTATATCCGCGACGTGGCAGAGTATATTCCGACCAGAGACGGGAAGATTTCCGCAACAATGATGCTGGAGAGGTTTCTTTTTGATTCTGCCATGCAGTATGCACCCATTGCCAAATTGTCAGGTGGTGAGAAGAGGCGTCTGTATCTGCTGAAGGTTCTGATGGAGGCGCCGAATGTGCTTCTTCTGGATGAGCCAAGTAATGATCTGGATATTCCTACACTGACCATTCTGGAGGATTATCTGGATTCTTTTGCAGGGATTGTGATCGCAGTGTCTCATGACAGGTATTTTCTGGATAATATTGTGGACAGGATTTTTGCTTTTGAGGGGAATGGACATCTGACCCAGTATGAGGGCGGATATACGGATTATACAGAGGCGCTGGCGAGAAAAGGCGGGGCAGTATCTGAAGGACAGAGCACTGCAGTTGGTGCGGAAAAGAAGAAGTCGGCTCAGGCAGACTGGAAGCAGAATCGTCCCCAGAAGCTGAAATTTACCTATAAAGAGCAGAGGGAATTTGAAACCATCGATGATGATATTGCAGCGCTGGAGGAACTGCTGGAGAAGCTGGATAAGGATATGGAGGCCAATGCCACCAATTCTGTGAAGCTTCGTGAGATCATGGAGCAGAAGGAGAAGGCACAGGCAGATCTGGATGAGAAGATGGACAGGTGGGTTTATCTGAATGATCTGGCGGAGCGAATCGAAGCACAAAAAAGTGAAAAGTGATTTTTTTCAGATGCTATTGACTTTGCAGAGGGTTCTTTAGTATGATACAGATTATGGAAGATTGCAGGAGCTGCTTTGCAGCGGGGCAATTTGCGGATGCCGGGTCAGTAACAGAAAATATCTTTTGATTCTGACATCTGTAAGTGAACAGTAAGTGAACAGGAGATATAAAAATATGGCAGAACAGGTCAGAGTTGTAGTGGACGCAATGGGCGGGGATAATGCCCCGGCAGAACCTGTCAGAGCTGCAGTGGAAGCTGTAACAGAGAGACAGGACATAAAAGTAATTCTTACAGGAAAACAGGAAGTGATAGATAAGGAACTGGCGAAATATTCCGGATATCCGAAGAACCAGATCCAGGTTGTCAATGCATCCCAGGTGATCGAGACAGCAGAACCCCCCGTTTTTGCAATCCGTAAGAAAAAAGATTCATCAATCGTAGTAGGTTTGAATATGGTTAAGAAACAGGAGGCAGATGCCTTTGTTTCATCAGGAAGTACAGGAGCTGTTCTTGTTGGCGGACAGGTACTGGTAGGCAGAAGTAAAGGTGTGGAGAGGCCGCCTCTTGCACCGTTGATCCCTACCACGAAGGGTGTTTCCCTTCTGATCGACTGTGGTGCCAATGTGGATGCACGTCCATCGCATCTGGTGCAGTTTGCGAAGATGGGCTCTATTTATATGGAGAACGTAGTCGGTATTAAAAATCCAAAAGTTGCCATTGTAAATAACGGGGCAGAAGAGGAGAAGGGAAATGCACTTGTAAAAGAAACTTTCCCCCTTCTGAAAGAATGCAAAAGCATTAATTTCATCGGAAGTATAGAAGCCAGAGATATCCCGGCAGGATATGCGGATGTGGTCGTATGCGAAGCATTTGTGGGAAATGTGATCCTTAAATTATATGAGGGAGTTGGTTCTGCCCTGATCCAGAAGATCAAAGAAGGAATGATGACCAGCACAAGAAGTAAGATCGGTGCACTTCTGGTAAAGCCTGCACTGAAAGAAACTCTGAAATCCTTTGATGCAACGGAATATGGCGGAGCACCGCTTCTGGGGCTTAAAGGACTTGTGGTAAAGACGCATGGAAGTGCCAAAGCCATTGAGATCAAACATGGTATTTTCCAGTGTGTACAGTTTAAACAGGAGAAGATCAACGAGAAGATCGCAGAGCGTATCCTGGAGGATCAGGAAGTACTGAAGTCCGGAGCAGAATAGAGCAGGACAGGAACAGAAACAGGAAGGAGGGTTGAAGATGGAACTGGAGAAAATAAAAGCTATCATAGCAGAGGTTCTGAATATTGATGCAGATTCGATCACAGAAGACACTACATTTGTAGATGATCTTGGTGCAGACTCTCTTGATATTTTTCAGATTATTATGGGGATTGAAGAGGAGTATGACATTGAGCTGGATAATGAATCTGTCGAACAGATTCAGACAGTCGGTGATGCTGTTGAAGCAATTCGGACAATTAAATAAAAATGTAACTGTCCGGCAGTCTGAAATTTGACAGGAGCATAATACAGGCGCACTGAGCAGTTGCAAAAAATGATGTCGCAGGGTTGTCAGATGACAGCCCTGCGCATATGGAGAGGGTTAGAGGAATGAATAGAAAGACAGAAGAATTAGAAGAAATCATAGGATATCATTTTAAAAATAAACATTATCTTACACAGGCACTGACTCACAGTTCCTATGCAAATGAGAAGAAGCTGGGGAAGCTGGGCAGCAATGAGAGACTGGAGTTTCTGGGAGATGCTGTGCTGGAGCTGATCAGCAGTGATTTTCTCTATAAGAAGTTCACCCAGATTCCAGAGGGCGAATTGACCAAGAAGAGAGCCAGCCTGGTTTGCGAGCCCAGTCTTGCTTATTGTGCAAGAGATTTCGGACTGCCGCAGTATCTGCTCCTTGGAAAAGGTGAGGACATGACCGGTGGAAGAAACCGTGACTCTATTGTTTCTGATGCAACAGAGGCTCTGCTTGGAGCTATTTATCTGGACGGTGGTTTTGCTAGCGCAAAGGAGTTCGTTCTGAAATTTATCCTGAACGATCTTGAGAACAAGCAGCTCTTTTATGATAGCAAGACCATCCTGCAGGAAATCGTGCAGGAAAACGGAACACAGCCGGTGGAATATATTCTGACAAAAGAAGAAGGCCCGGATCATAACAAAAACTTTACTGTGGAGGCAAGAGTAAACGGAAAAGTGATGGGACAGGGAAGCGGTCATACAAAGAAAGCAGCAGAACAGGCCGCAGCATACCAGGCGATTCGTGTACTCAGAAAATAAACAGGAGAATTATGTATTTAAAGAATATAGAGGTACAGGGATTTAAGTCTTTCGCCCAGAAAATCAATTTTGAATTTCATAACGGGATCACCGGTATTGTAGGTCCGAACGGAAGTGGAAAGAGTAATGTCGGTGATGCGGTGAGATGGGTGCTGGGTGAACAGAGTGCCAGGTCTCTGCGAGGAGGAAATATGCAGGATGTCATTTTTTCCGGTACAGAGACCAGAAAACCGCTGGGATTTGCATCGGTAGCCATTACTCTGGATAATTCCGATCACAAACTGGACATCGAGTATGAAGAGGTGACTGTCACCAGACGACTGTATCGTTCCGGAGAAAGCGAGTACCTGTTAAATGGAACCGGCTGCCGACTCGGAAGATCAGAACTACGACTGTTCGATCGACTTCACATGTCCGAAATGCGTTCCTTTGGCCGTATACCCGTCAAAGCAAATACATGCTGACGGATCGATCGAAGAAGCAATTGGACTGAACGCCATAACTCCTATTGTAGATTTTCCCACCGCAGGCGGCAATCGCCCGTCAGAAGTGTATATCGGCTTGCTGATCAAAAATAATTTTTCGGATAAAGGATATTATTTCGAGGGCGGTATTCCCGATCTTTCTGCTGGCAGCGAAGACCGAAGCGAGTACTCCCTTGCAATTGGAGGGGAAAATGGTTTGTACAACAGATTCCATAAACCCTACGCGGAGTGGCTGGCACGGGACAAAGAAATGCTTAAAGTCGATCTCAACCTGACCGCATCAGATATTGCAAACCTACGCCTCTGGGTCAAAGTGTTGGTCTTCAACGTGCGTTATTTGATAAAAACCCTTGAAATAACCGGTAATACCACTCACGATATCCTTCACTCGAATGCGGAGTTGGTCGAAGTGTAATGTCCTTTCAGTCCGCGCGTCATGTAGATATTTTTGTCCGAGAATAGAAGCCGAGCCAATGGTAGATACCTTCGAAATAATCGAGAAGCCCGAAATTTGTCAGTTTTCTGAGAATTTGGGGAAAATGATCATCAGGAACAAAAATTCAAGCCTGACTTGTGTTTACATGACAGTAAGACTTGATGA
>OIWL01003302.1_pt1 | contig 11437 bp, 8 predicted proteins | sample 1587561 | NCBI WGS metagenome assembly OIWL01 (sample SAMEA3888903, study PRJEB22519) | human gut metagenome | biome: human gut; feature: human-associated habitat; material: faeces | place: Denmark | collected 2010
TCGAAAGATGCGTGCATAAAAGCTATGCGGTTAATGCTATGGCGATTTTCCCAAGCATTAACTGCCGTAACTCAATGGGCGCTGGAGGCTAGGCAGAATGCTTTCCCCAAGTACATGCTCAATCCCGAAACCTCCCGATGACGAACGGCCCGCTCTGCAGTGCGGAAGAGCTCGAGAGGCCAATTCGCTCCGTTATGCCAATGCCCGGGAGCCGCAGTGAGAAAGCTGCGTTTGAGGCGAAAACAGTGAAATAACGTAATCCCGCTACAATGGGAATAGCCCCGTTCGTGAAATGCAGCCCGCACGTGAAGGAAGAAGCCGCCATGAGCTCAGCCCAAAATGCCTCGATTTTTCAATCCGCCTGGCTGGCTCCCTTTCCGCGGCTCACCTCTATTGCAGCGGCGGTGCTCACGCTCCTCACGGCCCCCGTCGCCAATGCTTCCGTTATTGCTGCGGTGAAGAACTCTCAAGGCAATGACGTCATGCTTTTTAAGCTGCTTTCGGGCGCGGAGTCAGGGACCGGAGAAGATGTGTCTGCTGCCGATCAAGGCGCTTTGCTCGAAGCCGGGGCGTGGCTCGGCGAACTTTTTGGAACGCCGGCAACCGCTCCGACGGTCATTGCTGCAGCAAATCCTTTCGTTACGTACGCCTCCGGCGGTGCCTGGTTTGACGACAATGGAAGGCCGGCCATGGCTTTGTCTTGGAGGGACTGTCGAGTTCTCAGCCTTCGGGAAGCGTCTATCTGGGTCCGGCACCCGGGGCGTCATACGATTACAGCCCTCTTGCAGTCTTGCCCGCGCATGCTTTAGGTTCTTCGCGAATCAGCACTATTCTTCATGAGCTCGCGCACAGCGCGGGCATGGCGATTATAGAGACGGGTGACTATCTGGGATTCGAATGTCCGAACGGCTGGTGTCATACCGCGTTCACAGAGAAACTCACCTTCAATGGAAATCCGATTAAAGCGGGATCCTCTTTGAGCGGGCTGGTTTCCTTTGACAGCATGCCGGCGAACCTTCAGACCGAATTAAACAAAGTGCGCTGGTATTTAGGATATTCCGGGATCGGTTTTCAGGGAAAAAATGTCAGGGAAGTCATTGGTGAGGAAACCGTAATGTATTTTCCCGACGAGGTCACAGACAGCGAAGATGCCGTTCAAAAGGCCATATCTGTGACTGGTGCAATTCCCGTCTTAGGCGCTGAGATGGGCAACCTCGACTTCAGCCACTTAGAACTTCAAAACGGTTTGCTCTCACATCAGTCATGGCGCAATTGGGGAACGTTCATGGAAGCCGAGCTCGCCATGCTGCAGGATCTTGGCTACCAATTGGACCGCAAGCGCTTTTTCGGCACCTCCATCTATGCCTCGGGCATCGAATATACGGTCGGACAGGCCTTTTGGGCTCGCAACGACAGAGAAGAGTGGATTAAAGATCAGCCCTCGCAGCAGACGAATGCAGTCGGCGTGCATGTCTACGGCAGCCGCAGCAAGGTAACGGTGGCAGCTGACCAGCTTGCTGATGGGGCAGGCTCCATCGGCGTACGCGTGGACGGATCGGCTAATCAGCTCTCTGTGAATGAGAATGCTCTTATTTCAGCCAACGGCACGGGCGGCATCGGCATGGCCTTTACTTATGGCCGCAGCCATACGCTTTTATTAGAGGGAAAGGTCCAGGCACTCGGCAGCGGCGGCTCTGCCCTGGTGTTTGATTTTGGCGGCAGCATTCTCGGTGATGAGAATCAGGTTCGAGGGTCCTGGACAGCCGGTGCGGCGACGGAGTACGGGTGGTTGACCTTCCATCCGGAGGAATTGAATTTCCCGCAGGTCCTGCAAGGCTCTTTGATTAAGTCTGCCGTTATTGCCGGAACGTTGCAGGGTTCTGATGCCGCTATTCGTATTGGACCGACGGCTCATGTGGCGCAGATTCGCCTTGCCGACGGAGCCCATATTGAAGGCGATATTGTCTCTTCGTGGTCCGCAGTGGGAACGGCTGAAGATTTTTTTGATGGCTACTGCAGCGTTATTCTTGCTGACTTGGTTAACCGTGCCGCAGCTTTCGTCCCATTGGGAACGGATGTCACGACCAATCTCATCTTCGGCGGGACCGAAGACGGCGCTGCGGCACAGGCATCTGACTTGAAGCCTTTTGTTTATGCCGGCAATGTCATTGGCCCCTGGTCGATCCGCATGCAGGCTGCCGATGGAACGGATCTTCGTCTAGAAAACACCATTAATCAAGTGGTTGGCATGACGGTGAACAGAGGGGCCAGGCTTTCCGGCTCAGCCGTTTTTGATTTCACCGGCCTGAACGCTCGAATGGCCGAAGTGGGCGGAACACTCATCACGGGCAGTGAAGAAATCCCAAACTTCCAGGCCGGGGCCCTCGTGAATGCCGGAACCTTGGTCTCAACGCCATCCTCCGGTTCTATCGTGATTTTGGGGGATTACGTTCAGTCAGGAAAGCTCGTTTTGGGGATGCGGCCGTCGGGCGAACTGATGCCGCTCTCAGTGTTGGGTACGACAGAGGTGAGAGACGATGCTTCTCTGGCAGTGGTTCCGGGCGGCGGCTGGTTTGAGGGCGAACTCGCAAAAGATCCCCATCCTTACGGCGCAGTGAGCACCTCCGGAGCAAATACTGAAGCATCGGCATCGCTCCTTGAAAAGGCTGCGTGGGATCTGGATCTCATGACAGCAAAGGACTTTTCGCCTGCAGTTGATTTCACCTGTTCGGAGGGGGTGCTTAAAGCTGCTCATCAAAAGAACGCATATTCAAAATTTTTGACTTCATCAGCGCCTTCCTGGCAATGGGGCTTAGCCAAACAGCTGGATCAGGCGGCTTCGCAGGCCCCGGAAGTGCTTCATGCACTCTATGGCGACCTCGATTTTTCGGCGTCGGACGGCTCTGACATCGTGCGGGCACTGGGCAATCTCGGCAATTTTTCCCGCGATGATTCACTGCGGGCGCTTTTTTCTTGGGAGCGCTTATTAAATCGTCAGCTGTTTGCTCATCACGCCGCCGCCGAGGAAGGAGAGCATCAGGTGTGGGCGGTGCCGCTCGCAGCGCATTTTTCGGACGGGGGGGGGCGGGAACAAATGTGACCGGAGCCGTCTTAGGCGTCGATTTTCTATGGGGCGAGACGCAGACTGCGGTCTATGCCGCAATAGGACATATGGAAACGTCTGCCCGCAAAGAGCACGGCGCGAGCCGCGGGGAGGGCATTTGGCTGGGCGGAAAGCTCGGACGCACTTTTGCTTCTGGGCTGCGGTTTGAAGGTCAGCTTCGCGGCGGCATCTACTCGGCCGAGCGCAGCCGCACGGCGGAATTGGCGCAAAGCATCAGCAGAATTGAGACCGATGAAACGGTTTATGCGCTCTCCGGGGCCCTGCGCTCGGGGTGGATGGGCACTCTTGGCGAATCGGACGTCGAGTTTTTCCCGCACGTTCTTATGACCGGTACGGTGCTTCGCACGCCGACACTGACGGAATCCGGAACGGGAGCACTCTCTATTCGCCGCTCCTTCCTGCATTCGGCAGCTGCCGGCGCGGGGCTGACCGTGAATGTGCCGGCTCCCTCGCAGTTTTCGGACTATGCCTGGAATTGGAGCCTCAGCATCGAATGGACGAGGGAGCTTACTGAGCGCGCCGGCAATGTTTCCTTTGGCTTAGCCGGGGCAGCGGGTGAAACCGCTCGTTCCATGGATTGGCCGGAACGCAATCGTCTGGCCGGCAGTGTTTCGCTCGAGCTCCTCCGAAAGAGCGGTTTTTCTGCCGCGCTGCGGCTCGACGGCGAAACGATGGGGAGCGCGCATTCGGCCGGTGCGGCCTCGGCTGAGCTTCGCTGGACTTGGTGACCATGCCGGTGACTCTCCGGCGGCACAATGGATTCAGCCTGCTGCAGGAAATGGTCTTCAGGCTCAAAATAGCAGAGGCTCTATTCGCCAAACTAACGAATAGAGCCTCTGTTTTGATGCTTCAAGAGAATGGTTTATTTGAGCAGTTCCGGGTCAGCCGGGATGCCGAACCACTTTTCATGGAGCTTGTCGAAGGTCCCTTCGGCCTTGAGCTGCTTCAAGGCAGCATTGATATCCTGCTGCAGGTTGGTGTTGTTCTTTGCAACGACCATGGCGAAGTAGTCGGCGGTAGCGATTGGCGCGAGATGCGTCGTGCCTTCAGCGATGGACTTATTGGTGTGGAGCATGTAGTCGGTGACGGGCTTGTCATTGATCACCGCATCGGCGTTCCCCGCCATCATGTTGAGAACGGCGTCGCCCACATGATCGAAGGTCGTGATTTCAGCGTCAGGAATCTTCTTTGCAAACTGCATTGAAGTTGTGCCGAGCTGAACAGAAATGCGCTTGCCCTTGAGGCTTTCGAAGTCCGTAATGCCGGCTTTATTGGCTTTCGGCACCAGAATGGTGAGACCGGATTTATAGAAGGGGAGCGAGAAGAGCACTTTCTTGCCGCGCTCGGGCGTCACGGAAAAGCCCGATGCGCCGAGATCAACCGAACCCGAGAGAATGGCCGGAATGATGCCGTCAAAGGTGATCTTGTCAATTTTCACCGTATCGCCGAGTTTCTTGGCAATTTCAGCGACAAGATCCATTTCGAAGCCTTGAATGGTGCCGGTGTTGGAATCCTGGAACTCAAACGGGGGGAAGGTTGGATTGGTCGCAACTCGCAGCTCCGCAGCGGAGACGGAACCGCACAGTGAGAGAGTGCAGAGGCCGGCGGCGGCAAGAAGCGACAAGGATTTGAAATTCATTTTGGGTTCCTTTTGTTTGAGTTGCATTGGATGAAAGATCTGTTTTAAGCCCTTCAGGGAAGCGGCATTAAAGCGGCGCTTTCTTCATCCGTGATTTGACTATAGCGATCTTTAAACAGATGAATGGGATCAATTGCACAAAGTTTTGAGGTACTCTAAGAAAACCTGGGCGATATGCCTTATATATTGATTTTCAGGAAAATATGACGAGTTTATGTCGACTGGCAGAAGGTATTGGTCGACGATTGAAGACTGTTGAGCTTTAATATTTTTTCCTGCGGCAGGCGGAAAGTATTAAGACAAAAAAACGGACAGCTTAAGGAGGCTGTCCGTTTTTAATCCGCTTCTGAAGAGATTCAGAAGTTTGGATGTTAAATTAAGGCAGTTCCGGATCGGCCGGGACGCCGAACCACTTTTCATGGAGCTTATTGAAGGTGCCGTCAGCCTTAAGCTGCTTCAAAGCCTTATCCATCTCGGCCTTGAGCTTGGTGTTCTGCTTGGAGGTGACCATGGCGAAAAGGTCAGCGGTCGCAATAGGCTTCAAGTGCAGGCAGCTTTCAGCGATCTGCTTATTCTGCGTCATGATGTAGTCGGTGACGGGTTTATCGTTAATCACCGCGTCGGCGTTGCCGGCGATCATGTTGAGAAGGGCATCCCCAGCACCGTTGAAAGTCGTGACTTGAGCGTCCTGAATTTTCTTAGCGAAGGACATTGAAGTCGTGCCGAGCTGAACGGAGATCTTCTTCCCCTTGAGGTCGTCAAAGGACTGAATATTCTTGGGGTTGCCTTTAGGCACGACAATCGTCAGTCCGGATTTATAAAACGGAATGGTGAAGAGAACACGCTTGGCACGTTCCGGCGTGATGGAGAAGCCGGCAGCGCCGGTGTCGATCGTTCCCGAGAGAATAGCCGGAATGATGGCATCGAACCCCATCGTTTCGAGCTTCAGATCTTTTTTCATGACCTTAGCCATTTCACGGACAAGATCGACCTCGAAACCCTGAATCTCACCAGTGGTGGAGTTGTAGAACTCAAACGGCGGGAAGGTGCCTTCCGTTGCGACGCGCCAGGTGTCGGCGACGGCGGATCCGCAGAGAACAAGTGCGGCAATGCCGGCAGCAGCCGTGCGCACAAAGAAGTTCTTGGTCATTTCAAGATGCTCCTAGAGGAATATAGCGATGAAGTTATGAAACCGAACCGCAGACCTGGCAGGCAGAAAACGCTGCGGGATGAGGGAAATATAGGGTTGAGGCCGACCCTCGTGCGTGAATCGGATGATTTAAATACTCATAAACTGAGGAGAATTTGTCCGTTGCCGCAGAGGACTAAGCGGAGGGGACTAGTTGATGAAGTAATGCAGTGAAATGACCGTTTTTGATGGTGAAAATGCAGTAATTTGTCGACCATATCCGCTGCGGATAAAATGTGTAGACTGAAATCGCCCGAAAGGCAGGCCATGACAGGACAGACACGGTATTGAAAGGAGCTTGGCAAACGATGAAGCAGCGCATCACCATTTCGCTTGACGAAGATCAGGCGGCAAAATTTGATCAGCTGATCGCTGAACGCGGTTATGAAAATCGTTCGGAAGCTTTTCGCGATTTAATTCGCGCTGCGGAAGCCTCTCAAACCTTGTCCGATCCGCCCTCGGGCGCGACCTGCGTGGCCGTAGTGAGTTACGTCTACAACCATCACGAAAGACAGCTCTCCATGCGCCTGACTCAAGAGCAGCATGAACACGGCGATCTAGTCATCAGCCAGATGCATGCACACATCGGACATGAGGACTGCATGGAAGCGGTTTTTCTTAAGGGCACCGTGGCAGAAGTTCGGGCTTTTGCAGACAAACTGATTGCCGAACCTGGTATTCGGCACGGGAGCATCAACATCATTCCGGCGCATGTTCACAGGCATTGAGCGAGGTACTGTGCAAAACAAAAAAAGTCCGGCACAGACGCATGCTGGCGGACTAGCGGGGAATTGACGTCGGACAAACAAATGGGGGGCGGTCTGACCCGGGCAGCCCCGATTGGGTCACCTTGCGGTTAACCCACCGCCCGGATCAGGCCGTAATTATGCCCTGTTCTTTCTGCGTATACAAGATCTGTCATACATTTCTTTGCACTATCATTCCAAAGAATCTTGAGTGTAAATGTAAACTGTTAGCGCCGCAGGTCATATTTGATACAAGCCGATATTGCGACGAATTCCGTCTAAACAATTGCGTCTGTCTTCGACATTCAAGTGTTATGTCGAACACTTTAGCTGCTGAAGACAAAAATAGTCTGCACGGTTAGTCTCCGACGGGAAAGCTCCTGAGACGGTCAAGCCGCGCTCTAAAGCGGGAGGCGTTCAAGAGCTTTCATCATTACAGTTTATCGATGGTGTTCTTTATTTTTTGATCGGCAGATCGGCGGTATATACAATTTTTCGCTTGAAAGATTTTTTAGCGATGTCTTGAACGGCAAACGTTCCGCCCATCATTGCGCTGGCTGAGGCATAACCGGTTGCGACGTTGTACACATACGACGGTCCGTATTTGCCGCCTGCCATCGCACCGGAAGCATAAAGACCAGGAATCGGATCTCCGTTTTTGCCGATAACCTGAGCATCTTCGTTGACCAGCAAGCCGCCGGCGGTATCACAAATCGTGTGCTGTCCCTTGACGATGTAGAAAGGACCTTTGCGGACAGGTCGAAGATAACGGCGATCTTTGTTGAAATCGGAGTCGACGCCTTCATCGCAGAATTTGTTGTAGCGATCGACCGTAGCACGGACGGCCTTGGGATCCAGACCGGCTTCCTTGGCAACTTCTTCAATGGTGCTGCCGACAAAGGCAACTTCAGCCATTCGTCCCTTGCCGGAAAAAAGATTGCTGAGGCCCGTCATCTTATCGCCGGGAAGGGCATGACCAAAGTAACCGAACACTGCGCCGGAACCGGTCTCCAAATCGCGCTTTTCGTCATCATCGACGAGTGTGTAAAGATAATTTCCGTTGATGCGCAAAGCATTGCCGCTCACTGAGAAGTCGCCGCTAAGGCCTTCATTGAAGAAGCGCCGGCCGTTCTTATTAAGCTGCAGACTCGGACCTTTGTTCAAAACATTAGCTGCGATCCAGGTCTTTTGGTTGATAACCTCACGATAGTCAACCTTATAAGGCAGTGCGCCTTCAGAGATAAAGGCCTCGCCGCCGGCAGTCTTAGCGCCGATGTCGATGCCCATCTGAATCCCGTCGCCCGTGCTGTTCTTGCGGCCGGTAATAGGCGTGTCTGCCGGCATGTCAGGGTTGAGGAGATTCAAAAGGTTAGGATTTGCGCCGTATCCGCCAGCGGCGAGAATGACGCCGCCCTTGGCATGAACGATCACATCATCATTCAAATAGTTCTTGGCATGGAGGCCGACGACTCGGCCGTCGGCATTTTGAATGAGCTTGTCGGCCCGGGTTTCAACAATGATTTGTCCGCCATTATCCAAGATAATTTTCCGCATGGCTTCGATGAAATTGCGGTGCGGGAAAACGTTTTTATAGATATGTCCGACGCGCCGGCCGTTCAGTTCCGTGGCCGTGTTGCCAACAATCTCTACGCCGCGGTTGGTGAGCCATTTGATATTTTCGCCGGAACGTTCAATAAAACGCCGGACCATAATGGGATTCACCATGTAATGGCTGTATGCCAAAAAATCTGCAATCAGTTCATCGGACGGGTAATAAACCTGATCCTGATCCGTGAATTTTGTCCTCTGGCCAAAGGTAATTTCAAGCATCATGAGGTTGCCGCCGACACCGGGAAGCTTTTCAACGAGTATCGGCTTTAGACCGTTTTCGGCTGCATAGGCCGCCGCTACCATACCGGCAGGGCCGCCGCCGACGATTGCAACGTCAGCTTCGTATTTGATTTCTTTGGCCTGTACGGTGAATGCTGCCGCGGCCATCGAAAGGCAGAGAGCCGCAATTTTAAAAGTCTTCATTCTCGTATTCCTCGTTATTTCGCATTCAAAATGAAGTTTTGGTGGCATTCATAGCACGCCGTTTTAGGACTGGCTTGATGTTCTTTGTGGCAGAGCGTGCAGCGGACATTGCCCAGATGAGAGTCATGCGGATTGACCTCAACGACCGGACGGCGGGGGTTGCGGTCCGGGTTGTAGTCGGCATTGGGTACTGCCTTGCCTTTGTATTGACCGTGACAGCCGATGCAGGCGTCCTGAGCGGCCGGCTGTGCGGGGGTCTGGGTTTTGTGGCAAGCCGCGCAGTCAACCCCCTTGTGTTTGAGTGAAAACGGTGTGCCGGCATGGATCGGAGCGGTGACGCCCATGACCAATACGACGGCAGCACAAGCTGCGAATATCTGCTTCAAGATAGTCTCCTGCTTTCTCTAATAGGTTGGGTCAGGGAAAATGAGCAACGTGGTAAGTTTTGCTCTTTTTTAAAACTATAGAAGCAGGAAATAAATTGATTCTAAATTATGTTAATTTAATGATAAACAGAATATAAACTGAAGTAATAATTTTTGATATTAATCAGTTAAGGTGAGGGTCGCTCTTTGATTCGGCTGGCGGAGAAATAAACAGAATTATGCTTGAATTAGTATATATAAAATAAATACTTTACAAGGTTGGATTTATTAAACTTAAAAAGCATAAATTTTAGAGACTTTTATTTTTAAAGTCTGGATGGTTGTTGGCTGGAGTATGCAGCCGATATCCAATACCGTGAACGGTAAGGATGGGATCGTATCCTAAAGCCTGCTTAATTTTTCCGCGGAGTTTGCCAACTGTAACCCGAAGCGTAGCTATATCGCCTCGGTCATCCTCCCAAAGCGACGAAAGAAGGTAATTGTAGGAAAGCACCCGTTCTCCTGCTTTCACGAGGCAAATGAGCAGTTGGTACTCCAGATTTTGCAGCGGCAGCTCAATACCGTTGGCACTTGCCGAATGCTGAGCCAAGTTGCATTTCAGCGAAGCGAAGGCAATTGTTTCTTCCGGTTCTTTGGGTGCGGGCTGACTGGGCCTGCTGCGGCGCAGGACAGCTTCGATGCGTGCGGTCAGTTCGTCAATCGCAAAGGGTTTGCCCAAATAATCGTCGGCACCAAGCGTCAAGCCGCGGATGCGGTCATCCACACGATTTTTGGCCGTCAGCAGAATGACGGGTATCGAAGAGGCATGCCGCAGATGTTCGAGCACCTCGAACCCGTCCATGCCAGGCATCATCACGTCCAATACCACCAAGTCGGGCGAAAACCGGCCTAATTTATCGATAGCCTCAATGCCCGAATATGCCGATTCAGTCTCATAACCCTCAAATTTGAGATTGGTTGCAATCAATTGATTGAGGTTTCGTTCATCATCGACCAAAAGTATGCGCTTATTCATGACTGTATCATTCGTCAATTTATTAATTTTCTGAAAGAATCGGCAGAGTCACTCTGAAGGTGGATCCAATATCGAGAGCTGTATCTTTTATCGTTAGCGTTCCGCCAAATCTTTCAACGATCGCACGACAGATGGCTAAACCGAGCCCGGATCCTTGCTGAGTTTGCTGCCGAGCTCGTTCACTTCGATAAAACCGTTCAAATATTTTCTCCAGATCTTCCGCAGCGATACCCATGCCGTTGTCTTGAACGTCCACAATAATATCTGCATTCATCGTTTTGACAGATACTGAAATTTTGGGACGTGTTTTATTGTTATACTTCAATGCGTTATCCAATAGGTTTCTTAACACCTGACGAAGACGGGCAGCATCGCCCATCGTATAAAGCGGAGAGAACTTATAAAGCCGCTGAACGGTCATTTCAGTTTGTTTTTCCCATTCATCAATTTGCTGCGAAATTAATCCAACAACATCCAATCTTTCCATTTTGCAGGACAAAACGCCGCTGTTTAATCTAGAAATATTTAGCCATTCCGTGATTAAATTTTGCAGCCGAAGGGCATCACTGGCCATATTTTCTGTGATCTGGAGACGAAGCGCTGGACTCAAATGACTATTGCGTTTAATGAGTGTTTCCAAACCGATGCGGATAGTGGCTACGGGATTGTTCAGCTCATGCGCAACAAGTCCGATGACATCATCCTTGAGTCGGCTGACCTCATATTCATTGGTGATATCGCGGACAAGGACCGCCAGTCCGTCGAACACATGATGGTCATAGCCGCAAAGATGAACTGTCAATCGTGAGAGATGGAAATGTCTGCGTTTAGCATCTTTGTCTATCAGCTCCAAGACGTCATTCTGAGCTGAAGAGGGGCTTTCATGCGCTGCTGACGACGGACTTAAATGATTCAGGAAATCAAAGATTTCGCGCGATGACTTGTCAAGATTGAGCTGCAGTGAATCAGAAGTAAATCTGCGGAATTTCTCATTGGAAAAAATGACCTTGGCGTCTTTATCGAATAGAACGAATCCCTCCGCCATGCCCCCCAGCGCTGCGGTCAATGCAGCGTGCTGCTTACTGATGTCGATATAGAGGCGCTTATTGTCGAGCACAATGTCAATAAATCGAGCAAACCGCTCAAGGGCTTCTTGCAGCTCAGGGTTCATTGGATATGAGGAGCGGACCGCAAGCACTTTTTCGTCTTTAAGCGGAGTAACCGTTTGATAGTGTTGTCTCACTTCACGGCTCGAACAATGATGCTCACCATCTGCAATAACAATTTGATCTAAATCCCAGGCC
>OIWL01003303.1_pt1 | contig 11432 bp, 10 predicted proteins | sample 1587561 | NCBI WGS metagenome assembly OIWL01 (sample SAMEA3888903, study PRJEB22519) | human gut metagenome | biome: human gut; feature: human-associated habitat; material: faeces | place: Denmark | collected 2010
CGGTTTTTATTATAATCGCATTTTCCGCAGGATGCAAGCAGCAGGAGGTTTGAAAATAAATGGAACGGCCATCATTACGCAGGCAGCTTGTAATGATCTTTCTGGGAATCGCCATTCCCATTGGGATTCTGCTGGGGCTGCTGCTCTTTTTTTCAGGGCTTTATAGCCGCAACCGGCTGGCAGCTGCGGCATCCGGCGGCCTTGATATGTTTACCACAAATTTTGAGAATCAGCTGGATTCGGTGGAAAACTACCTGCTCAATCTGTCATTGAACGATGCGACCTTTCGCAGCCTAAGCGAACAGACCGACCGCACCCGCGCCTACCTGGATGCCTATGAGATCGCACAGGGGTTCCCGGCGGTATTGGCTGCCAATGATACCCTGATGGGTGTGGTACTGCGCAGCGGTTCGGGCAACCTGTATGTGGGGCGCTACGGTGCAGCTGCCCAGCAGCTCAAGCAGAAACTGAATCTGGAAGCGTATCTCGGCCAGCCGGGCCAGACCAATAAAATGATGACAAAGGGATGGTATCTGCGCACCATCGGCCAGCGGCTATACCTGCTGCGCAGTGTTTTCTACCAGAAAGCCAGCCTGACCGCAGCGGTGGATCTGCGGCTGGTGTTTGAAGAACTGGTGGAGGACTATGGGCTGGACGGCCGGGTCATTGTGATGAACGACAGCGGCAATGTGTTGGTAGGGGATGCCAACCTTCTGCCCACAAAGATGGAATGGAACAGTGAGGGGTATTGCCTGACAAAGGTGGGCAGGGACAGCCGACTGGTGGTGCGCAAACAGGTCAAAACGCTGACGGTATTGTATCTGGTTCCCTACCAGCATTTCGGGGTGGACTTTGCGCCGTATCAGATCTTGCTGGTGATGGGCGCTATTTTTGTTCTGCTGGCGATCCCGTTTCTCCTGTTTTATATGAAGCAGGAGATCTTTGCCCCTATGACGGCGTTGGTGAGCACCATGGACAGGATCGGCCGCGGTGAACTTTCGGTGCGCTCCAGTGTGGATTATCGCAACGCTGAGTTTACGCAGGTGAACGAGACCTTCAACCGGATGATCGACCAGATCACCCAGCTGAAGATCGACGGTTACGAAAAGGAGCTGGAAGCCCGCCGCAACGAGATGACTGCCCTTAAGCTGCAGATCCGGCCCCACTTTGTGCTCAACTGCCTGAAAAGTGTCTATGCCATGGTGCAGACCGGCAGCCGCGAGGATGCCCAGCAGCTGATCCTGCTGCTGAGCCGGTATCTGCGCTATATCCTCTCCTTTACAGCGACCACAACGCCTCTGCACACCGAGATCGAGCAGTGCTGCAACTACGCGGAACTTTCCAGCGTGGGGCAGAACGATCCCGTGGAGGTGGTATGCGAGATCGACCCGGAACTCAGTGAATTGCCCTTGCCGCCGGTCTCACTGCTGACGCTGGTGGAGAACAGCGTCAAGCACGGCAAGATGATCGGCAAAACACTGAAGATCACGATCACTGCAAAGCTCCTCGAAACGGAAGAGGGCTGCATGGCGGATCTTTCGGTGGCGGACAATGGCACAGGCTTTACGGCAGGGGATCTGAAGCAGCTGAACAGTGCAGCACCGCAGGAGGAGAATGGACAGCACGTCGGGCTGTTCAATGTGGTACGGCGGCTGCAGCTGCTCTATGGGGAGCAGGCAGCCATCGCCTTTACCAATAACCGCCGGGGCGGCGGTGCCAGGGTGGAGCTGTTCCTGCCGATAGATCCGGTCTTACAGAAGAAGGAAGGAGAAACAGCATGAAACTGCTGATCGTAGACGATCAAAGCACCGTGGTGCAGGGGCTTTTGCACTGCACCAACTGGGCAGCAATGGGATTTACTGTGGTGGATACGGCTCTGAACGCTGTGGATGCCAAGGCCAGCCTGCTGCGGCAGGAGGCCGAGGTCATGCTCTGCGATATTGAAATGCCCATGGAAAGCGGGCTGGATCTGTTGGACTGGCTCCGGCAGCGAGGGATGACCACCCGCTGCATCTTCCTGACAGCCCATGCTGAGTTCCGATATGCACAGGAGGCACTGCGGCTGGGCGGTTTTGACTATATCATGCAGCCCGCCCCTTACGAGCAGGTGGCGAATGCAGTGAGCCGTGCGCTGGAAAATGTAAAAGAGGAACGGGCGGCGCTGGAATTGCAGAGCAGGGGAGCTGTTTTTGACGACCAGAAAAAGGAGATCGTGGAGACCATGCTGCGGGGCTTTCTGTTGGGCAACGCCCCGGGAAGCAGCCTGACCGCGTTTGAAGAACTGAGCCTTGTACCCCGGCGGGAGCGGGAATGCTGGGTTGCCCTGATGCAGCCGCTGCGCTGGAAGCAAGGCGAGGAGCCGTGGGAGCTGAGCCTGCTGAGCACGGCAGTAGGAAATATGAGCAGCGAGGTGTTCACGCCGCTGCAGGTACTCAGTGTGACGGTGGCGATCCCTGCGGAGCAGTGTCTCGTTCTGGTGCTGCAAAGCCGGGTGGGGGAGCCGCTGGAGGCAGACTATATCACCCGGCAGCTGAATTATCTGCAAAGTGCGTGCGCGCAGTATATCCACTGTGAAGCGGCCTTTTATCCGGAGGGGCCGCAGCCCTTTGAACAGGCATCGGAGATTTATCAGAAGCTGCTGCAGCAACGGAGCGAGAATGTGGCCCTGAAGGGCGGTATTCTGCTGGGCCGCCCAGCGGAAAAAGTGCCGGAAGTGTTCCGTATCCCGCAGATCGGTGCATGGCAAAAGCTGCTGCAGGCGGGATGCGCGCAGGCAATGGAGCAAGAAGCCTGCCAGCTGCTGGATAAGCTGACGGTCAACAACCAGCTGAACAGCCAGACTTTGCGGTATTTTTATCAGGATTTTATGCAGATGCTCTTCTCTTTTCCGGAAAAGAAACGGCAGGGCGATATGTTCCGGGAGCCGGAAGCTTTGGAACTTTACCGCAACGGCATGAAGACTGTACCGGATATGAAGGCCTTGGTTCATTATGTGGCCTCGGTCTGGGATAACGAAACGGAAGAAAGCAGCCAGAGTACCGTAGAGATCATTATGGCTTACATTGCTGAGCATCTGGAAAACGAGCTGCGCCGGGAAGAACTGGCCGATGCTGTCCACCTGAATCCGGATTACATGGCCCGGCTTTTTAAGAAAGAGACAGGCATGAACCTGAAGGATTATATCATTCAGCAGAAAATGCAGGAGGCCCAGAGCCTGCTCTGCACCACCAATCTGCCCATCAGCCTGATCGCGGCCAAGGTCGGGTATACGAATTTCGGGCATTTCTCCACTTCTTATAAGAAGTTCTATCACAAGACCCCACAGGAGGAGCGCAGCGCAGCATTATGAGAGAAACAAGGATGGCTCGCAGGACATTTTTACAGCTGACCGGTGCTGCAGCCGGGGCGGCTCTGCTTGCTGGCTGTGGGGAGCGGGCGGAATCGGCGGCAGAAAGTGGAACAGGGCCCATGGTCACAGTGCTGATGCCGGGCCAATCGGATGAAACTGCCTGTGTCCGCATTTCAGCGGCGCTGAGCGAAGTCACAAAGCAGAAGCTGGGCTTCAGCGTTTCCATTGAGCAGGTGGCACCCACCAATTACTCGGCAGAGCTGTGGAAACGGATGGTCTGCCAGACTATGCCGGATCTGTTTTTCCTCACAGAGAATCAGCCGCTGGATGTTTACCTGAATCAGAACTGCATCCTGCCCCTGAGTGCGCTTCTGGAAGAATATCCCGGGCTGAAAGCTCTGTTCTCAGAGCAGCAGTGGGCGAGTAGAACCTATTACCGCCGTATCTATGCGGTCCCGGCACGGGCAGTCTCGATGTATCAGATCGGCTTTCTGGCCCGGGCCGACTGGATGCGGGAGCTGGATGCCAGACCGGAGGAGATCACGAATCTGGATGCCCTGCACGACCTGCTGATGCAGGTCAGGCAGCGTCGGCCCAATGCAGAGGGGGTCCTGCCGGATAATGGACAGGTTTTTCCTTTTCCGGAACTGGATCCTCTGGGAGATACCTTTGGCGTTCTGACCGAAGAAAGCGGCACCACCGTTGTCAACTGGTATGCTGCGGATGCTTACAACAGGCTTTGCAGAACCATGCATCAGTGGTATCAGGAAGGATTGATCCTGCGGAATGCCAGCCTGCGGGACGAACCGGCCACCGATCGGATGCGGCTGGGCAACAGCTTCGGCTTTTTTGCACGGCTCAATCGGGATTCACTGGACTGCTGCACCCGTGCCTGTGGCACAGAGTTGACTGCCATCCCGCTGGGGCCGACCATTCAGAACGGCTCTATCCCGGTGGAGAGCTGGTGCCTGCCTGTGACCAACAGCCACCGCAGGGAGGCTTTGGATCTTCTTGAACTGTTGTACACGGATGCATCCTGCTATGATCTCTTTGCGAACGGAGATGGGAAAGAGGAGCAGTTCCATCCGTGGCAGAATCTGTATCTCAACGCCAGCGGACTGCTGCCGGAAACAGACGAGCAGCCGCAATGGGTCTCTCCGGCCTATGGGTTCAGCTTCAACAACAGTGCAGTTGCCGCAAAGCTGGATGCCTGCCGGGCACTGAAGAACAGCTATCACAATGGGCTGATGTGCGGCTATCTGGATTCGGAAGAGGCACTCCCGGAGTTTTTGGAAGAACTGGAACAAGCCGGAATACAGGAGATCCTTCAGGCAAAACAAAGCGCATTGGACAACTGGCTGAACGCATCGCACTGAAACAGGCAGGGCTGGGAGACCGGCCCTGTTTTCGTTTTTTCGGACAGAAGAAACCTCTGAAAATGAAAAACAGAGGTCGGAAACTTGAAAAAATGCTGCAGCTTTCGGAACAGGAACACGGAAAATGAAAAATTAGTTTCGGTTTTTTGGTAGCTGGAAAAGCTCCCGGTGCGTTAGACTAAATACAACAAAAGCACGGCAGACACAGAACCGTGCAGATGAACGCAAGAATAAGAAGGACAAGAAGGAGAAACCACTATGAAACGTATCTCTCGTCGGAACTTCCTCAAGGCTATGGGCATTTCTGCAACGGCCCTGACACTGGCCGCATGCGGCGGCTCTTCCAGTTCCACCGCAGCCGGCACGGCTGGCTCCACTGCTGCCAGTGCAGTAGCAACCGGTGAGCCCAAGGCAGGCGGCACCCTGCGCCTGTGCTATTCCAGCCCCATTGCCACCCCCGGTTACACCCCCCGTGCCACCGGCAACGCGGCCATTTACTACCTGACGCTTTCTTATGAAAGCCTGACCAGCTATGATGCCGAGGGCAATATGATCCCCAATCTGGCAACGGAGTGGGATGTGAACACCGATGAGCTGAGCATTACCTGGACTCTGCGGGAGGGCGTCAATTTCGCCGACGGTGAGCCCTTCAATGCCGAGGCTGTCAAGCGCAACATCGAGGAGTATCAGGCCAACAACCGCACCGAGACCGCAAACATCGCCTCCTGTGAGGTCATTGATGACACCCACATCAAGATGATGATGGCAGAGCCCAACTCCTCCACGCTGGAATCTGTGGGCTTCTTCGTCTACTACATGAGCCCCAAGGCACTGGAGAACCCCAGCAGCCTGGATGCCGCTACCTGCGGCACCGGCCCCTTCCAGCTGAGCGAGTTCGAGAACAACGCCTACGCTATCTATACTAAGAACGAGAATTACTGGAAAGAGGGCCTGCCCTATCTGGATTCCGTGGAGGTGACCCTTGTCACTGAGTCCAGCACCGCAAACACTGCTTTCCAGGCCAACGAGTACGATATGTACTGGGTAGGTCTGGCCAATCCCACCATCCTGCAGCAGCTGGACGGTGCAGGCATCTACGTCAAGGAAGATAACCAGAACGGCATGGGTGTCGAGAGTCTGGGTCTGATCCCCAACAGTGCCATTGACGGCCCCTGGGCCGATGCCCGTGTCCGCCGCGCCCTGTGCTACGCCATCGATGTGGATGCCATCAACGCAGCATTCCTGATGGGCATGGCACAGATGACTGACCAGTGGGCAGTTCCCGGTTCCGCCACCTACAACGACAGCCTGAATCATTTTACCTATGATCCGGAGAAGGCAAAGTCCCTGCTGGCAGAGGCTGGTTATGCCGATGGCTTTACCACCAACATTATCACCATCAGCGGCATGTCCGATATGCTGACGGCCATTGCCAACATGCTGGACGAGGTGGGCATCCACTGCAACATCCAGCAGGTGGACAGCGCAACCAACAACCAGTACATGAAGGATGGCACCTGGGAGGGCCTGATGCTCCACTTTGCAACCATCGCTCCCGATCTGGGCCTGTACATGGGTCGTCATCTGGACAAGAACGGCGCTTACTACGCCAAGGGCATCCAGCATCCCGACAAGGAAATGGAGCTGCTGGAGGAGATCCGCCGCTGCATGGATCCCGATGAGAAGCACAAGCTGGAAAAGGAGCTGCAGGCAGCAATCTACGATGCCGAGGATGGCTCCTGCCTGTTTGGCCGCGTGCTGTACGTGAATAAGTCCTCTATGTACAAGTACGATTACGTCATCGACGATCACGCAACCGAAGCCTTCACTGCTTGTTGGGATCTGTCCGCCTGCTGGCTGAACAAGTAAGCAACCAACTTTAGAGTATCACGACCGGAATATATTTCTCCTTATTTCGGCAGATCCCGGCGCAGTGATCTGCGCCGGGATTTGTTTTAGAAGGGGAGAAAGGTTCCGCAGGAAATGGAGCGAACTATGAAATCGAACAACCTTGCCAAAATGATCGGCAAGCGTGTGGTGCAATCCTGCATCACCATCCTGCTTGTCACTCTGTTCGTCTTTGCCCTCATCCAGATGGTTCCGGGCGACCCCGTAGCCAACTATCTGGGTGCAACCGCCACCGAAGAGCAGATCGCCTATTACCGCCACCTTTATGGTTTCGATCGTCCGGTCATCGTCCAGTATCTCAGCTGGATCGGCGGCCTGTTCCGGGGCACCATGGGCCAGTCCATCAGCTATCAGTCTGAGATCGCTGACATCATCCTGCCCCGTCTGGGAACAACCCTGACCATGGTGATCCCCGCCTTTATCATTGGTACGATCACCGGTATCCTGTTCGGCATCATTGCTGCCAAGAACCGCGGCAAGACCATTGACAGTGTGATCTCCTTCTTTGCGAACATCGGCGTTTCGATGCCCATGTTCTGGCTGGGCATGATGGGAATGCTGGTGTTTGCCCTCAAACTGCGGGTCCTGCCCAGTTCCGGCTATGTGCCCATCACCCGTGATTTTGGCGGCTGGCTCAGCCATATGATCATGCCCATCATTGTGCTGAGTCTGGGTGTCAACGCTGGTTTTGTCCGTCTGACCCGCTCCTCCATGCTGGAAGTCATGCGGCAGGATTATGTGACCACCGCCCGTGCCAAAGGCGTTTCCAAGAAGGATGTTACCTTCAGGCATCAGCTGCGCAATTCCATGATCCCCATCGTCACCACCATGGGAATGCGCCTGGGTTCCATGGTGGGCTCCACCGTCCTGATCGAGAGCCTGTTCGTCATCCCGGGTCTTGGTAGCGTGATGATGAACGGCATCAGCAACCGTGACTTCATGCTGGTGGCGAACGGTGTGCTCATCATCTCCATCTTTGTTGCCATCTGCAACCTCGTGGTCGATATCCTGTACGGCATCATCGATCCCCGCACCCGCTAAAAGGAGGAATGAACTGTGGAAAACAAGACAAAAAAGAAGGGTCTGCTGGAGCGTATCACGTCCTCCCGCGTGTTCCGGGTCATGTTCAGCCGCAAGATCATCGTGGTCTGCGCAATTTTACTTCTCATCATGGTGCTCATCGCCATCTTTGCTCCGGTGATTGCTCCCTATGATCCCAACAAGGATGATCTTTACAATGTTCTGAAAGGCTGCTCTGCCGAGCACTGGCTGGGCACCGACTCCAATGGTCGTGATGTTCTGAGCCGCATCATCTATGGTGCCCGCATCTCCTTTACGGTCGGTATCGTGGCCGTGGTCATTTCCAGCGTTATCGGCATGGCACTGGGCCTGATCGCCGGCATGGCAGGCGGTGTGGTGGATGCCTTCATCATGCGTGTCATGGATGCCATGATGGCCGTGCCCATGCTGATCCTGGCTATGTTTCTGGGTGCGATCCTGGGTCAGGGCCTGGGCAATGTCTGCCTGGCCATCGGCATCTCGATGGTGCCCGGCTACGCCCGTGTCACCCGCGGTCAGGTGCTGAGCGTCCGCAATGCCGATTATGTCACCGCCGGTACCCTGTGCGGTGCATCCCGGATCCGCAACACGCTGGTGCATGTGTTCCCCAACTGCCTGTCCGTCAACATCGTCAGCATGACCGCCAGCCTGGGCGGTGCCATTCTGGCCGAAGCGAACCTGAGCTTCCTGGGCATGGGCATCACGCCCCCGACTCCCAGCTGGGGCGCAATGGTCAGCGGCGGCTATAAGTACCTGTCCACCCAGCCCATCATTGCCATTGCTCCCGGCATTGCAATCATCATCGTAGTGCTCTGCTTCAATATGTGCGGCGACGCTCTGCGCGATGCCCTCGACCCGAAGCTGCGCGGCACATTGGGCAGCGGCAAAAAGACCAAGCGCGCAAAGCGCACCAAGAATGTGAAAGAGGTGGCCTGAAATGAGCGACAAGCTGCTGGAAGTCAAAAATCTGAGCGTTGAATATGATACCGAAATTTCCACCGTCTACGCTGTCAATGGTCTGGACCTGGATCTGAATTACGGCGAGACGCTGGGGCTGGTGGGTGAGACCGGTGCCGGTAAGACCACCACAGCCCTGAGCGTCATCCAGCTTCTGCCGGAAGGCATCGGTTTTGTGACCGATGGCTCCATCAAGCTGGATGGTGTGGATATGCTGAATGCTCCTGAGGAAAAGATCCGTGCCATGCGCGGCAGTGTGGTATCCATGATCTTCCAGGATCCCATGTCTGCCCTGAACCCGGTGATGACCGTGGGGGCCCAGATCATGGAGGTACTGAAGATCCATCATCCGGAGCAGAGCACTGCTCAACTGGAAGCCCGTGTGGACGAGATGATGGAGTTGGTGGGCATCCCTGCAAAGCGTAAGGTGGAGTACCCCCATCAGTTTTCCGGCGGCATGAAGCAGCGCATCGTCATTGCCATTGCGCTGGCCTGCGAGCCGAAGCTGATCCTTGCCGATGAACCCACCACCGCACTGGATGTGACCATTCAGGCCCAGATGCTGGGCCTGATCAACGAACTGCAGAAGCGGCTGAACACCGCCATGATCCTCATTACCCACGATCTGGGTGTTGTGGCCCAGACTTGCGAAAAGGTCATGGTCATGTACGCCGGTGAGGCCATCGAGTACGGCACAGCAGAGGATATCTTTGAGACCACGCAGCGCCACCCTTACACCCAGGGGTTGTTCAACGCCATTCCCAAGCTGGATGAGAACACCAAGCGTCTGGAGGCCATTGAGGGGATGATGGCTGACCCCACCCAGAAGATCGAGGGATGCCGCTTTGCTGACCGCTGCAAATATGCCACTGCAGCCTGCAAAAAGGCCCAGAAGATGCGGGAGGTCACACCGGGCCACTTCATCCGCTGCTGCCGGTTTGATCCGCCGCAGTCCAACACCTGAGCCGGGAGGAAATGACAATGGAAGAAAAGGTTTTGATCGAGGCAAAGAACCTCAAAAAATACTTCAAAGTCGGCGCAAACAGCCAGCTCCATGCGGTGGACGGCGTGAACTTCAAGATCAAGCGCGGCACCACACTGGGCGTGGTGGAGAGGTCCAGGGACGCGTCCCCTACGGAGATCATCTCCGCCAGGATCTCCCGGAGGGCGGACTTCACCGCTTCCTGGTCCCGGAGCTTTTCCTTCCGGGCCCGATGACGCAGCTGCTCCACTGCCTCCAACGCAGTGTTCATGCCCAGATCCGCCAGGATCAGCGTCTCCTCCAGCTCCTCGAAAAAGGCCTCGTCCGCCTCCGTGAAGCCGGAGAACAGATTGGTGGTGATTTTTTTCAGTTTGTCAAAAAAGCCCATAGCACTCGTCCTTTTGCTTTATTTTGTCTCATTCCAGGGGAGTTTTGCCCCGCAGTTTCTGCAGTATTCCCCTGGGTATTTCCCTACCCAGGCCCCGCAGTGGGGGCATTTGATCCAGGTGACGTCCAGAATCAACCCCGCTGCCAGCAGCAGTCCTCCCAGCCACTCCACGAAAAATACCAGGATCGCCCCGGCCGCCAGTACTGCTACGCAAACCCAGGTCTTCTGCTTCAGCGTCATGATAAATCCCCCTTTTAACGGATCTTCAGTTCCTTTGCCATTGTTCTCACGGACGGCAATATATCATTTTCTTTTAACTCTCCGGAGATGATCTGCGCCTTGATCTGCTCCATGATCTGTTCATAAATTGGTACCATCGATGTATTATTGATTATAATCTTCATATGTTCCCTCCTGTTGCAAACAGTATATAACAGTATAACACTGTTGTCAACTGTTATATACTGTTTTGCAGTAGTTGACTGCCGGGATTCTGTCATCTGCCATCAGAAGGTATGGGAAGTCTTAGTCATTTACTTTTCATGATCATTAATTTTTATTTGTTACGCAAAATGTATTGACTTTATAGACCGATTAGTCTATTTTGTAAATAACTACAACAAAAATATTCTTGGAGAAATATATGACGAAAGCTATCAATAATTATGATAAAACAAAAATTTCAATGGCACATGTTTTCCTGCAATATGATCAGGCTACAATGATACATAAATATTCATTGAATCACAATTCTCACTGGTTATATATTACTTTTATTAACCGTACCTATCGTATTAACCGAAAAACGGGAAGTGTTCAGTGGTCTGATAATGATTTTGAGACAGTTCATGAAGCCAATCATAATGAAGCAATGACCATCTATGATGTTTTATGTTATTCAAAGGATAGATGCCATCTGTCACATGAATTTGTAAATATAAACAGCCTTTCCTCTGTCCGAACAGGAAATCTTTCACAGAACAGCGGATTTTTTCAGAATACCTCTGAATTTTTTAACGGAAAAACTGTTGAATTGCGTAATGCCTGTATAGCACTTTCCGGAAAGGAACTGGAAAAAGGAGATGTTGCTTTTAAATTAAATCTTTTTCCTTTTTTGCCGATTATCATTCGTTTCTGGGAAGCTGATGATGAGTTCCCGGCAAGTCTTCAAATTCTTGCAGACAGGAATACTTTAGATTACATGCATTATGAAACGCTTATGTTTGCACTTACACATCTGTTTTCCAGACTGAAGGAGGAAATGCGAATTGAAAAAGGGTGAAGAATCCAGACAACGCCTGATCGAGTGTGCTGCTGAATTATTTTGGAAAAATGGGTATTCTGCTACTGGAATCAGCGAAATTCTCAAACAAACAGAGCTTCCAAAAGGATCTTTTTATTTTTATTTCAAAA
>OIWL01003304.1_pt1 | contig 11431 bp, 9 predicted proteins | sample 1587561 | NCBI WGS metagenome assembly OIWL01 (sample SAMEA3888903, study PRJEB22519) | human gut metagenome | biome: human gut; feature: human-associated habitat; material: faeces | place: Denmark | collected 2010
GACAGATGTTTGAAGTTCCAGTCAAGGGAACCCACGCACACAGCTGGATCATGAGTTTCCCGGATGAGCTGACTGCGTTCCGCGCTTATGCAAAGCTCTATCCGAGTGCCTGCATCCTGTTAGCCGATACCTATGATACCCTGGGTTCCGGTGTTCCGAACGCGATCCGCGTCTTCCAGGAGATGCGCGACGCCGGTATCCCGCTGACTTTCTACGGTATCCGCCTCGACAGCGGCGACCTTGCATATATTTCCAAGAAAGCCCGCAAGATGCTGGATGACGCCGGATTCCCGGATGCAGTCATCTCCGCCTCCAACGATCTGGATGAATACCTGATCGACAGCCTGAAGATTCAGGGCGCTGCCATCACGTCCTGGGGTGTCGGCACAAACCTCATTACCTCCAAGGACTGCCCTTCCTTCGGCGGCGTTTATAAGCTGGCTGCCATCAAGGACCGTCACACAGGCAAATTTATCCCGAAGATCAAGCTTTCGGAAAATACAGAAAAGGTTACCAATCCGGGCAACAAGACCATCCAGCGAATCTATGACAAGGAGACTGGCAAGATTATCGCAGATCTGATCTGTCTCGTGGATGAAGAGTTCGATGAGAAGAATTCCCTTCTGCTCTTCGATCCGATCGAGACATGGAAAAAGACACACCTCGCACCGGGCACCTACACCATGCGCGAACTTCTCGTTCCAATCTTCAAAAACGGCGAATGCGTTTACGAGTCTCCAAAGGTTATGGACATCCGCGAATACTGCAAGAAAGAACAGGAGACGCTGTGGGATGAGTCCCGCCGTCTGGTAAACCCGCATGAGATTCATGTGGATCTCTCCAACGAGCTGTGGCATATGAAGGCACAGCTGTTAGACAGCTATCATTATACAAGCAACTAGTAGATAAAATACGAGTAAATACCATGTTCAGGCAAGTTTATTGCTGCCGGACATGGTATTTTTTTCTTTAACGCTTCCATAAAATTTGCAAAATAAAAACGAATGTGTCTCCAAGGAAATTCCTATTACACAAAAACTGCCGCCAAATACATCCGGCTGCCAGCCCTCTTCTTTGAAAAGTCCAGCCCGCCATTGTATTCCAGCGACAGTTTTTATATGAATCGTATCTTTATTTTTTTAAATCTATATCAAATATGATATTAATTACTCATCCCAGTTATGGTAAGTAGCCTGTACGTCATCATCCTCATCCAGAAGATCCAGGATTCTCTGCATCTTTTTGATGGATTCCTCATCGGTAAGCTCTACCCAGTTCTGCGGAATCATGGTAACGTCTGCTTCCATCATCGGAACGCCAGCCTTCTCCAGCGCCTCGCGGACTGCGGAGAAATCTTCCGGTGCGGTGATCACTTCGTAGCTGTCCTCCTCCTCGGAGAAATCCTCAGCTCCTGCGTCCAGTGCAAGCATCATCAGCTCATCCGGATCCATCTCGCACTCTTCTTTGTCGATGATGATCTGACCTTTTTTATCAAACATGAAGGACACACTGCCCGGAGTACCTACGTTTCCGCCGCCCTTGGTAAATGCGCTGCGGACATTCGCTGCGGTACGGTTCTTGTTGTCGGTCAGGGTATCTACGATGATAGCGACGCCATTCGGGCCATATCCCTCATATGTAAGATTCTCGTAATTGACAGAGTTTGCATCTCCGGCTGCTTTCTTGATACCACGATCGATGGTATCGTTCGGCATATTGTTCGCTTTTGCTTTTGCAATCACATCACGCAGACGGCTGTTGTTTGCCGGATCCGAACCACCTTCCTTAACAGCTACGGCAATCTCACGGCCGATAACGGTAAAGATTTTTCCCTTTGCTGCGTCGTTTCTCTCTTTTTTGTGCTTAATATTGGCGAACTTTGAATGTCCTGACATAAAATAACACTCCTCTTTCTATCTTCTTTGTTGTATCTTTTCGCTCATCAGCTTTTATATCACGCCGATTTCGGCACTAAAAAGCTGCATCTTAACTATTTTAACACCATTCTGTATGCTTGACAAGGGGTTCGCGGCTGATTTTATGTATCCAGTTCCAGACTGACCTTCAGCGCACGGTCCACTTCCTGTAAAAGCGCCCCGTCGATATGACAGATTTTCTCTTTCAGCCGCTGCTTATCGATCGTGCGGAGTTGTTCCAGTAAAATGACCGAATCCCTCACCATCGCACAGCGGCGCGTGTTTAATTCCACATGCGTCGGCAGCTTGGCTTTGTTCATCTTTGATGTGATCGCCGCGCAGATCACGGTCGGGCTGTGCTTGTTGCCGATATCATTCTGGATGACCAGCACCGGGCGGACGCCGCCCTGCTCTGAGCCGATGACCGGTCTTAAATCTGCGTAATAAATATCTCCTCGTCTGATAACCACTCGATTCACACTCCGTCCAAACTATTTTAAGATATAAATAACTGCTTTGTACTTTCACAGCTCCACAGTCCGTTTATACCGTTAGTATGGACAGATTTACACCGCCTATACGCGGGTCGTCCCATAAATGCATCCGGCAGTCCAGGTTCCCGGCTTTGCCGAAGCTATCTACTTTATCTTATGAATCCTTTTTCTAAATGGTTCAAACACTGGCTTTACTCCATAAAATCCTCATACCGATCATCATTATAATCCTTTTTCCCGACGATCTTTCCACCTCTCACGTACACGCGCGGCACACGTTTTCCAAGCACGCATGGGATCTCATAGTGGAAACCGCCACTCCATTCCGCCAGCTCTTCCATCGTGATCTCGTCGTCCCCGTCGCGTCCGACCAGCGTTACCCGCGTGTCCTCAGCAGCCTCCGGGATATCGGTCACATCGATCATGCACTGATCCATGCAGACGCGTCCCAGAATCGGTGCGCGGTGTCCATGAATCAGGACATAACCCTTTCCAGAGAGATTTCTCGGATAGCCATCGCCGTATCCGGCGCCAATCGTCGCGATCCGCATCGGACGGTCCGTCACAAAGGTTCCGCCGTAGCTGATCGGCGTGCCCGGCTCCACTTCCTTAACATAGGTAATAAAGCTGCGGATCTCCATCGCCGGGTAAATCTTCATGTTCCGCTCTACCTCATCCGACGGATACAGACCGTATACCGTGATACCGGCTCTCGCCGCATCCAGTCCCATCCGCGGCAGTTCCATGATCGCCGCGCTGTTCGCACAGTGGCACATCGGAATATGAACGCCTGCATTTTCCAGACCTTCATGGAATTTCTGATACCGCTCATACTGTAAATGGGTAAATGCCTTATCCGCCTCGTCAGCACGCGCAAAATGTGTAAACATTCCCTCGATCTCAATGCCCGGAAGCTTTGCAATCCGCTCTATCTCTTTCAGGCTATTTTCATCCGGGTGAAATCCGATTCGTCCCATGCCGGTATCGAGCGCAATATGCATTTTCGCCGTCTTTCCCATCGAAACCGCAAGTTTTGAGAGCAGCTCTGCCTTGTCTTCCTCAAAGATCGCTGGACGGATATCGCCCTCAATCAATTCCGCAAAATGCCGCGGGTGCGTGCTGCCAAGCACCAGAATCGGTTTGTCAATGCCGTGGCGGCGCAGGTTCTGTCCTTCCTCCAAGGTTGCCACCGCATAGCCCCAGACAAACGGCGCGATCGTCTTCGCCACCGGGACAGCCCCGTGACCGTAACCATCCGTCTTAACCACGCCGATCATCTTCGTTTTTGCCGGAAGATTTTCGCGCATCGCCTCCATATTTTTCACAATCGCATCCAGGTCAATCCGCGCATAAATCCGGGTATATGGTTCTTCTGCCATTGTATATGCTTTTTCCATCTTTTTGTCTTCCTTTTTATTTTCAATCTATCTTTTCAAGCAGACAATCCGCGATATCTCTTGCCAGCACGGAATGCTCTCCCTTTTTACAGGCAGCTGCCGCCCCGGCTCTTCCGTGCAGGAACACGCCGAGCGCCGCCGCTTCATCCTCTGAAAATCCCAGCGCCAGAAGCCCGGCAATCACACCGGTCAGCACATCGCCGGAACCGCCCTTTGCCATCGCGGCGCAGCCGCTGTCGCCGATATACACATTGCCATCGCGCCCCGCCGTCACCGTCACGGCATCCTTGAGCACGCAGGTCACGCCTTTTTCTTCGCCATACCGCACCGCTGACTCGACCAGATCCCGTTTCAGATCCTCAATCGAGCGTCCCGTCAGACGCGCCATCTCTCCCAGATGCGGAGTAACGATCACATTTTCCGTAAAATACCCGGACAAATGCGGATGCTGTGCGACAGCATTTAATCCATCCGCATCCACAATGATCGGCACATAGGCGGAAAGCAGCACGTTCTGCACCAGGCTTGCGACATGGGCTTCCTTTCCCAGTCCCGGTCCCAGCACGATCGCGCTCGCCCAGCCGCACTCCTGTTCCACCAGGCTCTTAAAACCTGCCGGATCCGTCTGTGCCTGTTCCGGATCATACGGCGTCAGGATCGCCTCCGGAAGGAGATTTTGCAGAATCGGCACATTTGCCCGAACGGTCAGGATCTTCACAAGTCCTGCGCCCATCCGGTACGCAGCCAGGGCGCTCAAATACGCTGCGCCGCACATCCCCTCCGAACCGGCTGCGATCAGGATTTTTCCATACGTTCCCTTGTTGGCGTCTGCCCGCCGTTTCGGGATCTGGCTCCGATCCTCCGGATCATAGGCAAAATAGGTATGCCCTTCATATTTTGTATACGCCGGAAACCCGATGTCGGCAATCACAATCTCGCCGCACAGCTTCCGTCCCGGATAGAACACCATTCCCAGCTTTTCATAGCCGAAAGTAACGGTCAGATCCGCCTCAACTGCCTCGCCAAGCGCCGCCCCCGTCTCTGAGCTGACGCCGGACGGAATATCAACCGCAACTACCGCCTTTGGCTCCTGCTCCCGCATAAAACGGATCGCCTCGGCAAATTCACCGCCGACCTCTCTGGAAAGACCCACGCCAAAGATCGCATCCACCATGATCTCCACATGCCCCGGCACATAATTTTCAAACGCCTCCACCGGGATCCCCAGATTCCGGTCAATCGCCACCTGGCAGGTCATCTCCCCCGTCCAGTGCGCCTTGTCACCGACCGTGAGCACCGTCGGAAGCGCGCCGCGCAGAAAGAGAATCCTAGCCAGCGCTGCGCCGTCCGCACCGTTATTGCCCGTTCCGCAAAATACCAGAAGCCTCTGCCCTGAAAGCTTTCCATACCGTTTTTCCATCTCGTCTGCAACCGCCAGCGCCGCTCGCTCCATCAGTACCAGAGAGGGTATCCCCACTTTCCGGATTGCATATCCATCTATCTCTTTCATCTGTTTTCCTGTCACCAGACGTCTCATTTCCATTCCCCCTCTCCGACTGCGTAAGCGGATGCAAGACTGCCTGTATTCGTGATCGACACGTGAATCCGGGTGATTTTCAGGCTATCCGCAAGTTTCTTTGCTCCCCCGTGAAGCCGCACCCACGGTTTTCCAAGCTCGTCCCGGAGCACTTCTATATCCAGCAGTCCAAAGCCCCGAAAGCCTGTTCCAAACACCTTCGAGACTGCCTCTTTTACCGCAAAATCGCCGGCGAGCCGGGACGCATTTCCCCCAGCCTGCCGACGCTCTTCTTCTGTATATACACGCACCAAAAAAGCCTCTTTTTCACAGGCTTTTTTGATTCGCTCTATCTCTATCAGATCCGTACCAATTCCGACGATCATTTTGTTTCTCCGGCACCAGCTGCCTCTTCCTGCTTTCTCTGCGCTTCTTCTCTCGCTTTCTGATCCTGCATGCTGCATACGCGGTAAGAAAGGCGCATCAGGCTCTCCGACAGATGGACATTTTCCACCACAACGTCATCTGGAACCTGTAAATCTGTATGGGCAAAATTCCAGATCGCCTTGATTCCGGCTTTGACAAGCCGTTCCGCAATCTCCGGCGCTTTCGACTTCGGAATCGTCAGCGCTGCGATCTGCACTTCATTGTCCTTGATAAACTGCTCCAAATCTTCAATACCGCGGATCTCCACTCCTCGGACTACCAGACCGACCAGACGCGGATTCACATCAAACATGCCTTTGATTAAAAAACCACGCCGCTCAAAATTTGTATAATTCGCGATCGCCTGACCCAGATTTCCCGCACCGATAATAATTAGGTTATGCTGACGGTCAATTCCCAGAATCCGGGCAATCTCCGAATATAAATACTTTACATTATAACCATATCCCTGCTGACCAAATCCGCCGAAATTGTTCAGATCCTGACGAATCTGGGACGCTGTCACCTTCATGCGGATACTCAAATCATTCGATGAGATTCTCTCTACTCCCTCCTCGAGCAATTCGCCCAAGTAACGATAGTATCTGGGTAGCCTAGAAATGACCGCTTTAGATATCTCTTTCTGTTCCACGGCTTTCTTCCACCTTTCTTTCCTATAACGTTGTCCATATGGTTTACGCAAACCTTCGGACAATCTGATAAATTTATTATAGTCATATGATAAATAATTGTCAATTTTTTTATTTCATATGAGGGATTTTACATTGTATTTCGCAAAATTTTCTGACCAGAAACTGCCATTAACCGTTCTCATTCTTGCATTGCTTCTTTATTTATATTATAATTTAAGATTGACGGTATATTTTTTAACCGAAATACATGGATACAACCACAGGAGGAATCTATGATTTTATCTTGCAGCAATATTTCAAAAGCATTCGGTACAGAGGAAATCCTCAAACACGTATCGTTTCATGTAGAAGATCACGAAAAAGCCGCCATCGTCGGCATCAACGGAGCCGGTAAATCGACTCTTTTAAAAATAATTGTCGGAGAACTCGCAGCAGACGAGGGCTCCGTGACCATCGCCAAGGGCAAAACCCTCGGTTACCTGGCACAGCATCAGGATCTGCATAGCCAGACCACCATTTATGACTCTCTTCTGGAGGTCAAACGTCCGATTCTGGAAATGGAACAGCAGATCCGCACGCTGGAACTCCAGATGAAGCACGCCGAGGGCGAAAAGCTCGAGACGATGCTCAACACTTACAGCCGCTTAAACCATGAATTTGAACTTTTAAACGGCTACGCATGGCAGAGCGAGATCACCGGTGTCTTAAAGGGACTCGGCTTTGTCGAGGAAGAATTTTCCAAACCGGTTTCCGAACTTTCAGGCGGTCAGAAAACGCGCGTCTCCCTCGGTAAGCTCCTGCTCTCCAAACCGGATATCATCCTTTTGGACGAGCCGACCAACCACCTCGACATGGAATCCATCGCGTGGCTGGAAACCTATCTGATGAACTACGCCGGGACGGTCATCATCGTCGCCCACGACCGCTATTTTCTGGACCGCGTCGTGACCAAGATCGTCGAGCTGGACGGCGGCATCGCCACCTCTTTCCAGGGCAATTACACCGCCTACAGCGAGAAAAAAGCGATCATCCGCGCCGGTGTGCTCAAGGCTTACTTAAACCAGCAGCAGGAGATCCGCCATCAGGAGGAGGTTATCACCAAACTCAAATCCTTTAACCGTGAGAAATCCATCAAGCGCGCCGAGAGCCGTGAAAAAATGCTTTCCAAGATGGATCTTCTGGAAAAACCAACCGAAATCAACGACGCGATGCACATTACACTGGAACCGTGCGTCACCAGCGGAAATGACGTTCTCTCCGTCCATGAGCTTGCCAAGAGTTTCGACGGCATGACACTCTTCACGGATCTGAACTTTGAGGTAAAACGCGGCGAGCGCATCGCCATCATCGGCAACAACGGAACCGGCAAGACCACAATTCTCAAGATGATCAACGGTCTTCTGACCCCGGACAACGGCGAGATCCGGTTAGGTTCCAAGGTGCATATCGGTTACTACGATCAGGAACACCAGGTTCTGCACATGGACAAGACGCTCTTTGACGAGCTGCAGGACACCTACCCGGATATGAACAACACGCAGATCCGAAATGTGCTGGCGGCATTTCTCTTCACCGGCGACGATGTCTTTAAGCGCATCCGCGATCTGAGCGGCGGCGAACGCGGACGTGTTTCCCTGGCGAAGCTGATGCTCTCGGAGGCGAACTTCCTGATCCTCGATGAGCCGACCAACCACCTGGATATCGCCTCGAAGGAGATTCTGGAAAACGCGCTGGTTCATTATACCGGAACCGTTCTCTACGTCTCCCATGACCGATATTTCATCAACAAAACTGCGACCCGGATTCTCGATCTGACGATGGGAACACTGATTAATTATATTGGAAACTACGATTATTATCTGGAAAAGAAGGAGACGCAGGAGAAAGCCTATCTGGCTTCCGCCGCACAGGCAGCCAACCGCTCTGCAAAATCTTCCGGAGCCGGACACACAGGGACTTCCAGCCATCCGACCGCTGCGGCTGGCGCAAATCCGACTGCTCTTTCTGGAAATGGCACTGGTACCTCTGCTGCTTCGTCCGCTTCTGCCGTGACCGCTGCAGTTCAGGCGGCAGCCAGCGCTTCCTCCGGCAAATTGGACTGGAAACAGCAGAAGGAAGAACAGACGCGGCTTCGTAAGAAACAGAATGAATTGAAACGCGTCGAGGAAGAAATCCACACCCTTGAAACCCGCGATCAGGAGATCGATGCGCTTCTCTGCGATGAGACTGTCTTTTCCGATGTTCCGCGTTTGATGGAACTGAATAAAGAGAAGGAAGAACTGAATGCAAAGTTAGAGGGATTGTATGAGAAGTGGGAGGAATTGGCAGAGTAGAGGTTACTGTTCACGTACCCAGTAACGGAATTTGCCGCGGCTTTGCATTTAAATACGGCAAATTCCTGCTGCCACCACGTTTTCTTACGGCACTTCCGATGCCGGACCACTCTTAGCCTTTAAAGATTCATCCCCAGCCGGTCCGGCTCCGCTTCCGGCAAATTCCGGATCAGAGTTCATCTCGATCCCTTCGGCTTCGTCTGGTTTTTGTCCTTCCTGCCAGAATCCTAACTTTACGACATATTTGTATAATTCCGGACTGTTTTTTCGGATGTCAGCTCGAACATCTTCGTCACAGCAGGCGGCGAAAAAGCTGCCGAACTGCATCTCCGGCTTATCGTCAAAGTAGGATGGAAGCGGCTGCACCAGTCCACCGCCAGCCAGATATCGCTCGAAATCCGTCAGGGCACGTGAGGTTTCTTCGTCGCTTAGTTCCGACGCAGCGAACTCGCCGAATGCCATCGCAAGTCCCTGCGGTTTAGAAAATTTGATTTTCTTGTAATGCACATCTGTATCATAATTGACAAAATAGATACCCTGCTCTGTTTTCGGTGCTGAGAAGTATGCCTTGTCTGTGTAGTACATCAGCTCCCAGCCTGATTCTGCAAATCGTTTGATCCACTCTCTTGGCACGCCTGCCAGTTCTTTCGTAATCTGTTCTTTTTCACTGTCCGACGAACGCCGTTTTCCCATCAAACGCACATCATGCGTCCGGTCGCGCAGTCCATTTGCATCGTAGTAGTTGAGTTCCACGTACTGATCCGCCGCCATCTGACCATTGTCAAAGAAATAATATTTATGCCCGTTTACCATCCGGTTTCCGCCGCTGAACATAACACATTTGGAATCAAACCAATACCAGGCATTTCCTGCCTGATACCAGCCGGTCGTCAGTGCCCCATCCTCGTTTGCATGATACCACTGATCCGTCTCTTCCTCATAAATCCAGCCAGTCATCATCGCGCCGCTCTCGGCGAAATAATAACGGTTTGTGCCGATTTTCCGGAGTCCCCGCTGCATATAGCTGCTTTTTCCCAGATAATACCAGTGACCATTCGATTTCAGCCAGGACGCTTTCAAAAAGCTGCCATCCGTCAGGCGGTACTGCCAGTCCTCGCCGTCTCCGACCCACTCGCCCTCATACAGATACATTTCTTTATTTTCAAAACCAGCCGCGCCACTTTCTGCCGCCGATGCCTCTGTCTCCGTTATATCATTGGCATTATTTGCGGTGCCGAACCTGTAAACCTGATTTTCTTCCTTGCCCTGCGCCGGGGTGTCCGCAGACGCATCGTTACCTGCCGCCAGCGCTGTCCCACAAACAAACAGGGATACTAAAAAGGATGCTGCCCACATAAATTTTTTCTTCCAATTCATCGTGTGCCTCCCCTTTCTTGTTCATAATTAAGCAAAAAACTGTAAACAGTTGCCACATCTCTTCTTATTTTACCGCACCGCAAATGAAAAGTATAGAAAAAAATTCTTACATCCTTTATAATAATAAAATAAAAGACAGTTCATCAAAGACAGCAATATCCAATCTGCCTTTGAAACAATATAAAAATGATTACAAATTCCAATCACTCTTTTTTATAGAGTTATAAAATTAGAAAGGATACCATATATGAAATCAAAACGCATTTTGGCGCTGACGGGTGCTGTTATCCTAATCACCCTCTACGTCTCTTCCATCATCTTCGCCCTGATGGACAGTCCACTGGCAGAAAATCTGCTGCTGGCATCGCTGTTCTGCACGATCGTTATACCGGCGGTGCTCTATGGGTATGCGGTGGCACTGCGATATTTTAAAAAGAAAAAATAACGTTCAAAAAGCAAACGACTGTCTATTTCTAACACAATACGCAGTCGTTCGCTTCTTTCATTCTTCTATACTGACTGCCTCCGCAGTCTCCTGTCATTTTTTCATCATCCCGCCACTGTAACCGCATTCTCCCGGACATCATTAATCGCTTTCATAAGCGCTGTTCTCGTTCTCACATCAAACAGCTTTAAAAAACTAATTGGCTTATCAAACGGAGGCTTCTGCAAAACAGCCACATTCTCCATATACCCATTCTGCTCCATATGATTAATAATCTTATGAACAAAATTGATCTGCCGTTGGTTCAATGACTGATCGTTAATAAACTCTGAAAATGCCACTGACCGGACGCTGTGGAGAAGTCTTGTCATCCCAGAAATACGTTTCAAATCCATTCGTCGTAAACATCATCGGTCTGCGGCCAAACTTCCGCTCTAAACAGTCCGCATACAGCATAACCTGTTTCCGACCAACATTCGGATCCTTGCTGGTGCGCTTCGCTTCCACCACCGCCATAGGGCTGCCATCCTTTCCAAACAGGACATAATCACAATATCCCGCTTCACAATAAACGGCAGCTTCCCCCATGTATTATAATCAACCGAGAAACGGAAACTCGGCTCATGAATCAGGGACTGCAAATTGTCCTTGTACGGCATTTGCATCGTATTATCCGCAGAATAGACCCATTTTACCGCCAATTCCAATGCCTTTCTGCATCCTACCGCGCACATTGCAGGAGCGGATGCATATACCCGTTCCACTTCCATCACCGCTGGCGCAAATAATGCATATTCTTTTGTATTCTGTGACATACTTCCTCCACTTAGCTAACGCTTGAAGTGGGGGCTTCTCGTTCGATTGCCCTATTGGG
>OIWL01003305.1_pt1 | contig 11421 bp, 13 predicted proteins | sample 1587561 | NCBI WGS metagenome assembly OIWL01 (sample SAMEA3888903, study PRJEB22519) | human gut metagenome | biome: human gut; feature: human-associated habitat; material: faeces | place: Denmark | collected 2010
CATAAGCAAGCCGCTTCGTTACCGATCAGCATGTAGCTGAAGAAGAACCAGACCGAACAGAGCAGACTTCCCGCCAGTATGCTGCCATGTTCCATCGTTCCGATTCCGGCAAACAGGAACAGCCAACTCAATGCCCATCCGTAAAGTATCACCTTCGCCTTCATAATTCTCCATTGTCAATTACCCAGTTGTGCCTTTGCCAGCATCTTGGTTTCAATCACGAGAGCGGGATCAGTCAGTTCCATCCAGCCGAAGCGTGTCTTCAGCAGCCGGTCTAACACCGCCCAGTTCTCCAAGCTGACGCAGTCGTTGTAGTTGTACCACTGCGTTTCGCCTGTCTTCGTATCCAACCCGGTGATTCCCCAGAACTCCTTACCCTGCTGCCCGATGACAACCTTACACGCGCCTTTCGCGATCACTACGCGGAACACCGGGCGTTCCTCCTCCTTCCTGCCGGTATAGACCAGCATACGGAAGTTGTCTTCATACGGCGCGTCCATCTCGAACAGTGCCTCACACAGCGCTTTGTAGTCGATTCTCTTTGTTTCCATCTTTTTCTGTCGTTTTTAGAATTATCTGTCTGTCCCGGCTGCGGTCTCGCTCCGCTATGTGCGAGTCATAAGCTCTCTTGGCCGGGTGTAAGGGTTAGCAGTCTTTATATGTCGCGATTAAGATTTCTCTTCGTCCCACTCGATGCACATCTGCTCGCAGATTGGCACAGGGTCGGGATAGGTGATACCTTGACTTCGGTTCTGCTTGGCCAGGCTGGTGATCCGTCGAACCACGTCTTTGCTGACAGATGTCCCGGCATAGACCTTGCGCACGTGCGGATAACTAACACCTATACCTTCTGCCACCTCTGCCAACTCGTTCCGGCTGATATAGGGCTTCACCCGCTGCTTCCATTCCTCGAAGAACGGGCGGTACTTCGGAAGGGGCAGGCGCTGGCGCTGTTGTTGCTCCCGCATGCACTCCGCCTCGCCCTTGATCCGATACTGCCCGGTCTGGCGGAGCTGGGGAAGAACCTCACCGGCTACCCAGTTGACGAAGGCATCCGCCTGCGGCTTATTACTCCGGAACGCCAGTTTGTAGAGGGCCGCTTCGTTGATGACTGACAACTGTTGCACACCTCCGCCGCGATCACCATAAGAAGGGGTGTTAAAACTCATCATCCCTTTCCAATCATCTGGAATATTGGATAATGTAGCACCGCTCCAAGCGATATCTAAAGCGTTTGCCACATCCTTGGCTACAAACCAAGGTTCGTTGTTCAGTTGCTGCGTGCGAATTGTTACGTTCGCCTCCTCGTTGTAGAATAAATTCAGATTTGTTTCCATTTTCAATCCTGTTTTAAATGGCTATTAAATTATTTTTACGTGTTCCTCTTTTTTGACTGCCCCTCCAAGTTTGATAGCCATCGCCCGAATCTTCTTCGATAGCTCCGAATTAGACCGACAGTTCAATGCCTCGCTGACCGCTTTACGACTACACTGGAAGATTTCTTCTAATTTTTTTCTGATTTCTGTGTCTGCTAAAATCTTTGCCATATTCAATAATTAATGATTAATGATTATCTTTACAGCGTCAGTTACATTTGTAATGACGGTGCAATATTATAGGATATTTTCTAGTTAAGCAAATATTTATAGGATAAATTCTATTCACAAGGTAAAAACAATTAGGAGGAACTCTATATGGTTTTAAAGAGGCTAAAAGAATTTATTGACGCTAACAACCTGAGTATAGCGGCTTTTGAGAAAAGCATTGGTATGTCCAATGCTTCATTTGGCAAGTCCCTTAAAAATAATGGAGCAATCGGATCTGATAAATTAGAAAATATTCTAAGCGTATATCCAGACATTAACCCAGACTGGCTTCTCACCGGTCGCGGCTCTATGCTGAAAAGCGAAGGGAAGTCACCCATGGGTGAGCAGGAAGCGGTTTTACCTGCCAAAAAGAACCTGATTCCGTTTTATGACGATGTTTCCACCATCGGTGGATTGAACGACCGTGTTGCGAACACTGACCCCAACTCTCCATCCGAGTGGATCGATGCCGGTGACTGGTTCCCGGAAGCGACAGCCGCCATCCGTCACTATGGCGACAGTATGGTAGAATACTCCAGTGGTTCTATCCTTGCTCTGAGACGGGTAAATGACCAACGATTAATAATGAATGGGCGTAACTACGTAATAGAGACCTCTGAATATAGAGTAACAAAACAACTTCAAGACGACGGAGACCACTTTATGGCTTATAGCACCAATCGGGAGACTTATCCGGATGGTCGCCAAATTCATGCGCCATTTTCTATTCCTAAAGATGCGATCCGGTATATCTATCTTGTGTTGGGCTGCGTGACAAAAGAGTATAGCAATGGCGCAATACAGATCAGGAAGTAATAACCGGCGAAAGCCAATAAAATAAAAATATATGGAACTGAGAGATTTTATAAGTGAGACACTTATTCAGATTGTACAAGGAATAAACGATGCACAAAAAGCTCTGAAAGAAACTGAATGTGTAATCAATCCGAGAAATATAGAACAGGGAGATTACGCTAAAGCTATTATAAAAAACAAAGCGCACGTTGTTCAGGATGTAAGTTTTAATATAGCTCTAACAAGTACATCCAATTCTGAGGATAAAACAGGAATAGGCGTTATGTTAGGGTCGTTTGGCATAGGAGGAAACAAGACATCATCAGATGGAAACACTTCAAATACAAATATATCTTTTAGTGTTCCTGTTGTATTTCCACCCGTAGACAATGGAAATATGCAACTACCTCATATTGTCATTCCTCACGATAGGTCGTACCGTTATTGATATAATGAATAATATTATCAGCTTCAAACGCAGTTCGATTGCCATTAGGATTATGGTTACGATTTGCAAGCAGCCTTAGAACGATTTTCTTTCTAAGGCGCTTTTCTTTCCAGGCTTTTATTTTTGATAATACAGGTACATTCATCGTATGCAGACTCCTTTCTCTTCATATTCCTTTACTGTCGTTTCCAACTCCTCTATACGTTTCCGTAATCGGTTTATTTCCTTGAAAATAAGACGAACAAAACCGGTTCCGTCTTCATAGTGAGGAGTAGCACCTGACGACATGCCTATCAATTTCAAGTGTATGGCACAAAGAGCATGCCTATACATGGCCACATCCCGATGATCGTCAATAAGCGTCCGTATAATGTCTTTTCTCTTTACCATATTGTCCATGTCGTCCAGCGGCAAACGCCTTTTCCGATCTTTAAGTGTTTTATCAATAAAACCTTTCCAATAACTAAAACTTGCAGCCATAAAATACCTCCTTTTTTTGCAAATTTAGCCGTTTCCCCGGTATTATCCAACCTTGATATTAATAAAAACAAATATAACACACTATATATCAATTAAATATAATTAATCATACCATACCAACCCTCTAAAATCATGGAAATACCCCCCGTCAATCACCTGTAAACCCTATCGTTTTAACCGAAATTAACCCAATACCCCCCCCCTTGAACGGCTCGAAAATCATGAAAATACTATCCCCAACACTATCCCCAACACTATCTCCAACCCCAAAAACGTCCAAAAACGAAATGTATAGGTTGGGGATAAAAAAGGCGGCATTCCAGCTAAAAAAAGCCGAAATACCGCCAAAAACGGATTGAAACGGAATTGCATGTTTAAACTATTGTATTATAGCTATTTACCACCTCTAATCAGGTGCGATTGTATGATCATTGCCCGTTTGGTCACTTTGCAGCTTCCATCCGTCATGCCGGCATGCAAAAGACTGCTTTTTGTGATCCCGATTTCCTCCTCTGTGAGGGTATCGAAGATCGCCGAAATAGACCCGAAATAGTAGTTCTTCTTCTCAAATATCAGATGTACGTGTATAACTTTCGTCATGTCTTATTTGGTATGTTTCACATTGCAAATATACCAAATAATTATTATTTGGAAGTTTTTGAACAAAATATTTTTTTCTTTCATCCACCATGCACCCTCCTTATACCCATCCTTCAGACAACAAAAAAGGAGGCCGTTTAAAGCCTCCTTCTGATGTCCACATTCAAACCCCAAAACGCCTCGCAGCACCTAAATTGTGCCCAAAATAACTTCAAAAAAAACACAATGGCAATATCACTATCCCCAACGTGAACAAATTTCCCATTTTCCTCCTACAATTTACGTTTAAATGCGAACCAAATGCGAAGCATTGTGATTTTTCGTTTTTTCTCACATCTTTCATTATTATTTGTATATCAATGTATTACATTTTACCCTTGATTTTTCGTTTTTCTTTTTATAGTAGCAACGAACTGATTGGGCAGTGTGGTATTACTTATCAGGAATTTGACGGAAAACGAGTCCCTGAAATCGGTTACCTTTTTAGAAAGGAGTTTTGGCATAAGGGCTTTGCTATCGAAGCTGCTGTCGCTTGTCGGGAGTATGCTTTCCATACGCTTGGTTTCGAAGAGGTTTATTCGATCATACGGGATACCAATATTGCTTCCCAAAAAGTAGCGCGGCGCAATGGCATGCAAAAAGTGGCAACCTTCATAAAGCATTACCGAGGGGTGGACATGCCGCATTTTGTTTATAAAGTCAGTTTGTGTAAATGAGAAATCCAAAAGCGATTTCCCAGAACAAAATCGCTCTGATAATGATTATATAAAAAAGCCTTTTGCTTTCTTACGATCCGTATGTGATGAAAGGGCTTTTTCTTTTTATTTGGTAGATTTGTTGAAAGAATATTGTTTTATAGAATAATTTAACTAAATGGTAGATAAAATGATTATTTCTATTAATGTGTCAAATAAACTTCGTTTATATGAACATTATGTAATATAATGTAAGTATCTTTGCAGTCGGAATAAACAAGATAGAACCAAATGGAAGTACTTAAACACGAGTGTGGAGTCGCCATGGTCCGGTTACTAAAGCCTTTGGAATATTATCATCAGAAGTATGGAACCTGGATGTATGGGCTCAATAAGCTCTATTTGTTGATGGAAAAGCAGCATAACCGCGGTCAAGAAGGAGCCGGTTTAGCATGCGTCAAGTTGGAAGCTAGTCCCGGCGAAGAATATATGTTTCGGGAAAGAGCATTAGGCACAGAAGCCATTACCGAGATATTCGCAGCCGTTCATAAGTATTACAAGGATTTGCCGCCCGACAAACTGAACGATCCGCTTTTTGCTAAAACAAACCTTCCCTTTGCAGGAGAACTTTATATGGGACACCTGCGTTACAGTACGACCGGGAAATCCGGTATTTCCTATGTCCATCCTTTTTTACGCCGTAACAACTGGAGAGCCAAGAACCTTGCTCTTTGCGGTAATTTCAATCTTACTAACGTACAGGATATTTTTGAAGAGATAACAGCCATCGGTCAGCATCCGCGTGCCTATGCCGACACTTTCATCATGCTAGAACAGGTGGGGCACCGTCTGGACCGTGAGGTCGAACGCCTGTACCGGAAGTACGAAGCCGAAGGGCTGAAAGGAATGAATATCACCCATGCGATCGAGGCAAATGTCGACCTGTCGAATGTCCTGAAACGTTGTGCCCCGCAGTGGGACGGTGGTTTCGTGATCTGCGGACTGACCGGGAGCGGCGAATCTTTCAGCGTGCGCGATCCTTGGGGCATCCGTCCGGCGTTTTACTATGCCGATGACGAGATTGTGATCTTGGCAAGCGAACGTCCAGTAATCCAGACGGCCATGAATGTGCCTGCCGAAGATGTGCATGAACTGAAAAGGGGAGAGGCGCTGATCATCAACAAGCAAGGTGACTGGCATACCTCGCAGATTATGGAGCCGAAGGAGAATAAGGCATGCTCGTTCGAACGTATTTACTTCTCGCGTGGAAGCGATCGGGATATTTACCGCGAACGGAAACGGTTGGGTGAAAATCTTGTACCTGCAGTCCTGAAGGCTGTGGACAACGATCTGAACCATACGGTCTTTTCCTTTATCCCGAATACGGCGGAGGTTGCTTACTTCGGATTGCAGGAGGGCATGAACGAATATTTGAACAAGAAGAAAAAAGAATGGATCGCCGATCGTAGCCACCTGCTTCAGGAGGAAGAACTGGAACAAATCCTGTCCATGCGTGTTAGGTGTGAAAAAGTAGCGATCAAGGATATAAAATTGCGTACATTTATTGCTGAGGGAAACAGTCGTAACGATCTGGCTGCCCATGTGTACGATATCACGTACGGAAGCGTCGTGCCTTTCGAGGACAATCTGGTCGTGATCGACGACAGTATCGTGCGCGGTACGACACTCCGGCAGAGTATCATCGGTATTCTGGACCGCCTGAATCCGAAGAAGATCGTGGTGGTCAGCTCGTCTCCGCAGGTGCGCTATCCGGACTATTACGGTATTGATATGTCTCGTATGAGCGAATTTCTCGCGTTCAAGGCTGCCGTGGCACTTTTAGTGGACAAGGGGATGGAATCCGTTCTGCTCGATGCCTATAAGAAAGCCAAGCGGCAGCAGGTTATGCCGTGCGATGCGACCGTAAATTATGTGAAGGAGATTTATGCGTCTTTCACCGACGAGGAAATTTCGGCCAAGATGGTGGAACTGCTTACCCCCGTAGGAACACGTGCGAAGGTGGAGATTGTCTACCAGACACTCGAAGGGTTACATGCCGCTTGTCCTGATCATCCGGGCGACTGGTATTTCTCCGGTGATTATCCGACACCTGGTGGTGTACGAATGGTGAATGAAGCGTTCATTCATTATATGGAAGAGGAATATTGGGGAATTGAAAAATGATAATTGAATATTGAAAATGACAAGAAAAACAGCAACATTGGTCTTAGACGACGGAAGCATGTTTCACGGCTTCTCTTTTGGTTTTGACAAGGCAGTGGCCGGCGAAGTGGTGTTCAACACTGCTATGACCGGTTATCCCGAAAGTCTTACCGACCCTTCGTATGCCGGGCAGTTGATGGTTCTGACTTATCCGCTGGTCGGAAACTACGGGGTGCCTCCTTTCTCTATCGAAGAGAACGGCTTGCCTACCTTTATGGAGAGTGAGAAAATTCATGCGGAGGCGATTATCGTGAGTGATTATAGTGAAGAGTATAGCCACTGGAATGCTGTGGAAAGCCTTGGTGACTGGTTGAAACGTGAGAAGATTCCCGGAATTACCGGCATCGATACCCGTGCGCTGACAAAAAAGATACGAGAGCACGGGGTAATGATGGGACGTATCGTTATCGGTACCGCCGATAAAGAAGGTGAAAGTGGAGGGGAAATACCGGATTACGGTAGCATCAATTATGTGGATCGTGTTTCTTGCAAAGACATTGTCGCCTACTTACCTGACGGGATCACCACCCATTACCCTGTAGGCTTCGACAACTTTCAATTTTCAACTTTCAACTCTCAACTCTTGAAGCGTGTTGTGCTTCTCGATTGTGGTGTGAAAGCCAATATCATCCGTAACCTTTTGAAGCGGAATGTAGCGGTGATACGTGTTCCCTGGAACTATGATTTCAATCATTTGGAATACGACGGGCTTTTCCTTTCGAACGGCCCTGGCGATCCCAATACTTGCGATGTTGCTGTCCGGAATATCCGCAAGGCATTGGATGGGGACAAACCGATCTGTGGCATTTGCATGGGAAACCAGTTGCTTGCCAAAGCAGGCGGCGCTTCGATCTATAAACTGAAGTATGGCCACCGCAGCCATAACCAGCCGGTGCGTATGGTGGGGACGGAGAAGTGTTTTATCACCTCCCAGAATCACGGCTACGCAGTGGATAATGACACATTGGGGGCTGACTGGGAACCGCTCTTTGTCAATATGAACGACGGGACAAACGAAGGAATCCGGCATAAGACGAAGCCTTTCTTTTCTTCCCAGTTCCATCCCGAAGCATGTAGCGGACCGACCGATACGGAGTTTATCTTCGATAAGTTTGTCGATTTGCTTTAGGAATTGGGACGACAGATCTAAAAATGTTAACGAATAAAAGAGTCTGAAAATGAAAGAAGATATAAAGAAAGTCCTGATACTCGGTTCCGGCGCCCTAAAGATCGGTGAAGCGGGAGAATTCGACTATTCAGGTAGCCAGGCTTTGAAAGCCATCAAGGAGGAGGGAATCCAGACAGTGCTTATCAATCCGAACATCGCTACGGTACAGACTTCGGAAGGAGTGGCAGATACCGTTTATTTCCTGCCCGTCACTCCCTTCTTTGTCGAAAAGGTGATCGCCAAAGAACGTCCGGATGGCATCCTGCTCGCTTTTGGAGGCCAGACGGCGTTGAACTGCGGTGTGGCGCTTTACCAGAGTGGTGTGCTGGAAAAATATAACGTCCGTGTACTCGGTACTCCGGTACAGGCAATCATGGATACGGAGGATCGCGAACTCTTCGTCCGCAAACTCGACGAGATCGGTGTGAAGACGATCAAGAGCGAAGCGGTGGAAAATGCCGAAGATGCCCGCCGGGCTGCTGCCGAGTTAGGCTATCCGGTGATTGTCCGTGCCGCTTATGCTTTGGGCGGCCTCGGCTCCGGCTTCTGCGACAATGAGGAGGAACTGGATGTACTGGTTGAAAAAGCCTTCTCTTTCTCTTCTCAAGTGTTGGTGGAAAAGAGTTTGAAGGGATGGAAAGAAGTGGAATATGAGGTGGTGCGCGACCGTTTCGACAACTGTATCACGGTCTGCAACATGGAGAACTTCGACCCGTTGGGTATCCATACCGGCGAAAGCATCGTGATCGCTCCGTCACAGACACTGACCAACAGCGAGTATCATAAACTTCGTGAACTGGCTATCCGGATCATCCGTCATATCGGTATCGTGGGCGAATGTAACGTGCAATATGCTTTCGATCCGGAGAGCGAAGACTACCGCGTGATCGAAGTGAACGCCCGTCTTTCCCGTTCGTCTGCGCTGGCCTCTAAAGCAACTGGTTATCCGTTGGCTTTCGTCGCAGCCAAGTTGGGACTGGGTTACGGCCTTTTTGATTTGAAAAACTCGGTGACGAAGACGACAAGTGCTTTCTTCGAACCGGCTCTCGACTATGTGGTCTGCAAGATCCCGCGCTGGGATTTGGGTAAGTTTCATGGTGTGGCTCGTGAGTTGGGGTCGAGCATGAAATCTGTGGGCGAGGTGATGGCGATCGGGCGCACCTTCGAAGAGGCGATCCAAAAAGGGTTGCGTATGATCGGACAGGGCATGCATGGTTTCGTGGAAAACAAGGAGCTGGTGATAACCGACATCGACAAGGCACTCCATGAACCGACCGACACCCGTATCTTCGTTATCTCCAAAGCGTTCCGTGCCGGATATACCATCGATCAGATACACGAACTGACCAAGATAGACCGGTGGTTCCTACAAAAACTCTACGGAATCATGTGCACCTCCAAGGAGTTGCATAAATTGACAATTGACAATGGACAATTGGCAATTAAAAAAGAATATCGCAATCCTGATAATTGTCAATCGTCCATAGTCTATAGTTCATTGCTTCGCAAGGCGAAACGGCAAGGTTTCTCCGATTTTCAGATAGCTCGCGCCTTCGGCCTTGAGGGAAATATAGAAAAAGGTATGATGCAAATCCGCCAGTTTCGTAAGGAACACGGCATCGTTCCGGTAGTGAAACAGATCGATACGCTGGCTGCTGAATACCCGGCGCAGACGAACTATCTGTATCTGACCTATAGCGGTACGGAAAACGACGTGCAGTATCAGGGTGACCACCGTTCCATCGTCGTGCTGGGTTCCGGCGCTTACCGGATCGGCAGTTCGGTCGAGTTCGACTGGTGTGGCGTGCAGGCGTTGGAAACGATCCGTAAGGAAGGTTGGCGTTCAGTGATGATCAACTACAATCCCGAAACAGTTTCGACCGACTTTGATACGGGCGACAGACTGTATTTCGATCCGCTGACATTTGAAGATGTTGACTCGCTGATAGCTACCGAAAAGCCTTACGGCGTTGTAGTACAGTTCGGCGGTCAGACGGCTATAAAGCTGACAAAGCACTTACAGGAGAGCGGTGTCAGAATACTCGGTACTTCGGCTGAAAGCATTGATGACGCAGAGGACAGAGAGAAGTTTGACGAGCTGCTCGAAAAGTGTAAAATTCCTCGTCCTAAGGGACATACGGTATTCACGACCGAGGAAGCACTCAAAGCCGCAAACGAGCTTGGCTATCCTGTTCTGCTCCGTCCGTCATACGTTCTGGGCGGTCAGAATATGATAATTGCTCACTGTGACAGCGATGTTACCGAATATATGACTATCATCACGGCTACAGAGCTTGAAAACCCTGTGCTGATAGATAAGTATCTTATGGGTACTGAGGTCGAGGTTGACGCTATCTGCGACGGCACTGACTTCCTTATCCCCGGTATTATGGAGCATATCGAGCGTGCCGGCGTTCACTCGGGCGACAGTATCTCGGTATATCCTGCTCAGACATTATCCGACAAGATAAAGAGCACGATAGTGACATATACGGAGCGTCTTGCAAAGGCACTGAACGTAATCGGACTTGTAAATATCCAGTATGTTGTATATAACAACGAGGTTTACGTTATCGAGGTAAACCCGAGATCATCAAGAACCGTTCCTTATATCAGCAAGGTTACAGGCGTTCAGGTGGTTGATATTGCAACAAAGATAATGCTCGGCGAAACTCTCAAGGAGCAGGGTTATCACAGCGGACTTTATCCCGTTGGCAACTATGTTGCGGTTAAGGTTCCCGTATTCAGCTTTGAAAAGCTCCACGATGTTGATACACAGCTCGGTCCTGAGATGAAGTCAACCGGCGAGGCACTCGGTATAGCAAAGACATTTGAGGAAGCTCTCTACAAGGGACTTATAGCGGCAGGCTTCAAGATATTCAAGAAGGGCGGAGTAATGTTCACCGTCAAGAATTCGGACAAGCCTGAGATAGTACCGCTGGCGGAGAAGTTTGAAAAGCTCGGCTTTGAGCTGTACGCTACAAGCGGTACGGCATCCATGCTGAACAGAAACATGATAGCTACAAACTTTACCTATCGTATACACGAGGACAAGGAGCCTAACGTAATAAGCCTGCTTGAAAGCGGCAAGATAAATTACGTTATCTCAACGTCCGAAACAGGCAGAAAGCCTGCACTCGACAGCGTTAAGATAAGACGTAAGTCGGTTGAGCGTTCTATCGCTTGTCTTACATCTGTTGATACGGCAAACGCTCTTGTAAAGTGTATCGCTATGGATAAGACTGTAGACGATCTTGAAATGGTAGATATAACAAAGATATAATGAGGTGCGATTTTGAGAACAGGCGAATATAAAGTAAAATTCAATTACACGATATTGAGGGGATTTATAGACGCTTTCGGTCTTATAATGGCGGTACTTTTGTATCAGACAACATACGCATACTATTATCAGATGGCACATCC
>OIWL01003307.1_pt1 | contig 11419 bp, 10 predicted proteins | sample 1587561 | NCBI WGS metagenome assembly OIWL01 (sample SAMEA3888903, study PRJEB22519) | human gut metagenome | biome: human gut; feature: human-associated habitat; material: faeces | place: Denmark | collected 2010
CTGCGTCACCGCCGTGACTGCCATCCACTCGGCCAGCACCTGCCACTCCCAGTCCTGCGGCAGCGGCTGCGCGTCCAGCGGAATGGTCGGTGTGTCGTCCACATACTGCTCCCAGTCTGCACTGAACCTTCTGACCACAAAGGAAACGTTTCCCTTGCCGTCCAGCGAAAAAGGCAGTTCGTCCAGCGTAGTCCACCATGCGGTGTTGCCCTCTTTCAGGCTGTCGGGAGGCAGCAGCCCCCGCTCACAGGCGGCCTGCCGGTCCTGTTCATCCCGGCGCTTCACGTCACGGTACAGCGCTTCTTCCAGCGCGGCGGGGTCTGCCCCCATACGCTCCAGCAGCTGGGTGGCGGTGAGCTGGTTTCCGCTTTCAAAGTCGAAGCACCAGCCCTGATAGAAGGGTGCATCGGTACCTCCGTAGCTGCTGCTAACCACAAGGCTGACACAATCGTCATACCAGCTTGCTTCCCAGTTCATTTCAATGCAGATATCCCACGATTCCGGGTCGGCTGCCTCCGGGCAGTCGGCGTACTCCTGCACATCGTATTCGTAGTATCGGGCGATCTCGGCGTTGATGCGGGCGGCGTCGGCGCTGTCGCTTTCCAGCCGGGGCAGATGGATGTTCAGCCGGACGGTGCCGCCGTTTTCCGCCTGCACCACCTTTTCAAGGGTGTACTGCTCGGTGATCGCCGCGGTGGCGTGCATGGAATCCGGCGGGGTCGATTTCAGTTCCCGGCTGCCAGCCGGGCGGGCAGAGGCTGCGGTCTTTGCCCCGCAGCCCGCCAGCAGCGCTGCCAGCAAAACTGCCGGTATCCAGCGGAATGCTTTGTGTTTCATGGTGGTTCTCCTGTGTTCTCAGCGGCTCCCGCCGGGGTCAGGGATCCGGGCAGCGGATCAGCTGCAGCTGGGTCTCGCCCTCGGCAAAGGGGTTTTGCCCGGCGATCATGGTAAGGTTCAGGGTCTCGTTGTACAGGTCGTACTTCACCGCCGCCACAAAGGTGATGCCCGGCATCCCGTCTGCCGTCTCGCTGGTCCAGACGCCCAGCACCATGCCCTCCGGCACCACGCCCAGATAGTCGGCGTAGCCCTGATAGAAAACGTTGTTGTCCTGCACGCCCATCTGGACGGAACCATTGCTTTCCACGTCCATCCAGTCAAACTGGTTGTCCGACATGTCGTTGAAGGCACCGACGGCCTCCGAGGGGATCTCCTGCATGTTCCACTCTGCTGTCAGGGGAGCCAGCTCCAGCACAGAGCCATCCTCCTGATGCAGAATTACCTCTTTGCCGCTGCGTTCCAGCGCCACGCCGTTGTTTGCAATATAGATGGGGTCCTGACAGACCAGAACATTTCCGGATATAAGGCAGCGCAGCACGTCCACATACTCCACCACGCCGTCCTTGGTCAGCAGATAGACCACCGGGTGGAAGGACGCGCCCAGTTCTCCGATGCACACATCCACATACTCATTGTAGATGCCAAGGATGGGGTAGGTGCGGTCCTGTTCCAGCCGGATGCCGTAATCCGCGTCCCATGCGGCGGTCTCCGGTGTGCGGCGGAGGGTGATGGTGCCCTGCGTTCCTTCCAGCTGCACCGAAGCGCTGCCGTAGGTATCGGTCAGCACCGTCTGCGGCTGCGGATCAGCAGCCTGCAGCGGGATCTCCACATCCAGCTGCCGCCAGCCCGACCCGGCGGGGGAGCTGCACCCGCCCCGGAGCACCAGCCGGTCCTGCTCCGGCAGCAGCAGGCACAGGTCATCCAGCTGGTTGTTTTCCAGCGTGTTCATCCGCATGCTTGCCAGATTGCCGCCGCTGAGCAGGCCCTCGTAGTAGCCGCCCTGCGCCATGTGCCGGTCAAAGGTCTGCATGGCCCCGCGCAGCATCTGCTGCTGCACGGCGTCCGGGTCCAGCCCCATGCGCTGCAGCATTTCCGTCACGGAGACCTGCTTTTCGGTGGCAAAATCGAAGCACCAGCCCCGGGAATACCCCGGGTCGGAGCCGCCGTCGTAGCGGAACATCACAAGGCTTACGCAGTCCCCGTACCAATAGGCGTCCCAGTTGATATAAGTATCCGGGCGCCCCTCGTCCTGCTGGGGCTCGATCTCCGGGCTGTCCGCGTACTCTCGGAAGTCTGCCGCATACATGGCGGCAAGCTCATAGTTGATATAAGCGGCTTCCGGGCCGTCGCACACAAGCTGCGGCACATGGATGTTCAGCCTATAGGTGATGTTGTGATCGTTCCGGATGGTCTTTTCCAGTGTAAACTGCTCGGTGATGCGGTCTTTTTGTGCTGTTTGCACCGCTGTGTCTGCAGTGCTTTGGGAAGCTGCGCCGGAGCTTGCGGGGGCAGCGGGAGCCGCCGCGCCGCCGCAGCCGGTCAGCACCACCGCCGCCGCCAGCACCGCTGCGGCAAGGCGTTTGTGTTTCATGGTCTTTCTCCTGTGTTCTCAGCCGTAGCTGCGGGTCATCTGCAGCTGGGTCTCGCCCTCGGCAAAGGGGTTCTGTCCGGCGATCATGGTCATGGTCAGGGTTTCGTAGTACAGGTCCAGCTTGAACGCCGCCACAAACTCGATGGACGACTGCCCGGCTTCGGTCTCGTTGGCATAGATGCCCAGCACCACGCCCTCCGGCACCACGCCCAGATACGCGGCATTGCCCCGATAGATGCGGCTGTTGTCCTGCACGCCCAGCTGAACGATGCTGTCACTGCCAAGGTCCATCCAGTTCCAGCCGTTTTCGCCGGTATAGTTGTAGGAGCCGGTGACGGAATAGGGAATATCCTGCACGCTCCACTCTGCCGACAGGGGAGCCAGCTCCAGCACAGAGCCGTCTTTCCGGCGCAGGTTCACCTCGCTGCCGCAGAGTTCCAGCGCAGTGCCGTTGTTGGCAAAGTAGATGGGGTCCTGGCAGATCATGGCCATGGCATCCCCGAACAGCAGGCAGCGCAGCACGTCCACGTACTCCACCACGCCGTCCTTGGTCAGCAGATAGACCACCGGGCGGAAGAAGCCGTCATCCTGATCCCCGATGCACACGTCCACATATTCATTGTAAGCGCCAAGGATGGGGTAGGTGCGCGTCTGTTCCACCCGGATGCCAATGTCGCCCCATTGGTCGGTCTTTGGCGCGGGGCTCAGGGTGATGGTGGCCTGCGTTCCCTTCAGCTGCACCTGCACGCCGTCGAAGGTGTCAGTCAGCACCGGCTGCGCCTGCGGCTGGGCAGCGGTCTGCAGCGGGATCTCCATATCCAGCTGCTGCCAGCCTTCTTCGCAACTGTACTTACCCCGGAGCACCAGTTGATCCTGCTGTGGCAAAAGCAGGCACAGGTTTTCCAGTTCATTGTATTCCAGCGTGTCCATTCGCATTTGCGAAAGCTCTCCGCCGAGACGCAGGCCCTCGTAATACGCGCCCTGCGCCATCTCCCGGTCAAAGGCCTGCATGGCCTGCCGCTGCACCTGCTGCTGCACTTCGTCCGGGTCCAGCCCCATCCGCTGCAGCATCTCGGCCACGGTGAGCTGCCGGCCGGTGGCAAAATCGAAGCACCAGCCGCTGTAACGCCACGGGGCGGTGCCGCCGTAGCGGCTGCGCACCACCAGGCTGACGCAGTCGCCGTACCAGTAGGCATCCCAGCCCACACCGATCTGCGGGTACTCGCCGCCCGGCTGCCCGGCCTCCTCGTAGGCCTCATATTCCCGGAAATCCGCCGCATAGATGGCGGCAAGATCCTTGTTCAGGCTTACGGCATCCGGGCTGTCGCATTCCAGCTGCGGCACATGGACGGAAATGTACTGCACCTCTTCCTCTCCCCACACGCCCGAAACGTTCTTTTCCAGCGCGAACTGATCGGTGATGCGCTCCTTCTGGGCTGTCTGCACTGCCGTGCTTGCGGTGCTTTTGGCAGCTGCACCGGAGTTTGCGGGGGCAGCGGGGGCCGCTGCGCCGCCGCAGCCGGTCAGCCAGAGAGCCGCCGCCAGAACCACAGCAGCAAAACGTTTGTGTTTCATGGCTGTCTCCTTTTCGTCATTCATCGTTGGTGGGGTTTTCTGGCGTACGCATGATATAGGCCGCCCAGTAGGTCTTGCCCTGAACATCCGCCACGGTGATGCCGATGTCGAACACGTCCACTTCCTGAGAGTCCATGGGGCCCGGGGCATAATTGAATTTTCCTTCCAGCTCATCCATCAGGGCCTTGAACTGGGCCTGATTGGCCGGGTAGGGCCGGTCCAGATAGTAGCGTTTCTCTCTGTAATGGTCCAGCTGGATGCCATAGCAGTTGTGGTGGATGCTCCGGATGAAGCCGGTGGAGCCTCTGCCCCATCCATAACCGCCCTCATCAAAGCCAGCCCACATTCCATCCACATAATCGCCGTTCATCCGGGCTTCCAGCCCTTCCTCTGCGGAGAAGGAAGGAGTGTCGTAGTCCACAAACATCTGCATTTCGGACTGAATGGAGTGTTCCAGACCCGCATTGTACTGCAGTTTGAAGTACTGCACCTTCCGCCGGGTCAGCTCGGCATTGATGATCTCAAAGATCTTTCTGCCGTCCCGGATCACCGGAATAGGGGGCGAATCGGGAGCCTCCGGAAGCGGAGGGCCAAGGGTGGTGATCTCCCCACTGTAAAAGGGGTCGTAGGCAGAGGGGGGGAGGGAGCTGCCGGAGTCCGGGATGTCCGACGCACCGGAACCGCCAAAGCCCTCGTCCTCACAGGCGCTCAGGGCCAGCATCACCGCCGATGCGCCGGAGAGCTTGAGGAACGTCCGTCGGTCGTATCGTTTCATGGGGGTGCTCCTTTCTATAAAGCCCCGGACACAGGGGGAGTGTGCCCGGGGCAAACAGGGGGATGTCTTGATGTCTTGTTATCTTATGCCGTTTTGTTCCAGAACACAGTAGCGATCATGTAGGTCTTGCCCTGAACCACCGGGCAGTAGATGCTGATGAACTCTGCCTTGGCGCTATTAGAATTGTTCAGCAGTTTTGCTACAAAAGTCCGAACGGCAGTATCCTCGCAAGAATACGCATCCTCCAGAGCCACCACCATATCGGGAGACGGTTCGGAGATTCCGGCCATACCTGCCAAACTGTCCTTGCCATACTTGTTCAGTATCTTGTCCTCAAGTCCATTGAGTTCCCCAAAAATGATCTTGTGGTCAGGGTCTTTCAACGTATGCGGTGTCTCGTTGGCCTCTTCAAAAACACGTCCGTAGCACCTTATGGCACCCACCGCATCCTGATTGAGGGTCAGCTGCTCATGGACAACCGCCTTTGCATCGTACTTTTCCTTCCAGACCTTGTTGATGGCTGCCACCAGCTCGGCTTCTTTGGACGTAGTGGGTGCGGGAGGTGCGGGAGGTGCGGGAGGTGCGTAGGGCTCGTCGCCGCAGGCGGCCAGTGCCATCATTGCAACGGCTGCGCCGGTAAGGGTGAGGAATGCGCGTCTGTTCAGTTCTTTCATGGGGTGCTCCTTTCAATACAGTATATTATAGATTACGGTTCGGGATTTGCGGGAAGTCCGTGCATCCCTGCCCCGGTTCAGTGCTGTGAATAGTTTACCATTACCGCCACCGCATAGGTCTTGCCCTTAATGGTGGGGCAGTAGAGCCCGATCATCCACTGCTCGGGATGCGGACTCACCAGTCCAGGCCCGGCCAGATACCGCACAAACTCCCTGACCTCGCTCTGACTATGAGGATACAGTTGCTTTAATTGCAGACCGTCATGGGTGCTGTTAGAAACTCCCCCAGTCCCCCGATAGCTTCCGCTTCCATATTTTTTATCGATTTCCGCTATCATTTCAGCCTCACGGTCTTTGTACTCGTAGAATACATCATTAGGCAGGTTCCATCTGCGGTAATCCTCCTCGTCTACTTCAGGTTCATTTTTTTCAAAGGGGCTGGCTGTAAACTTTGCGAGGTCGGCAGCCTCCTGACAGTAGACCACAGACTTGCAGATATCAAATTTGGGATTGGGGGCTACTTGTTTGTTGACTTCATACCAGACCTCGTTGATGGCTTTGAACAGGGCCAGCTCTTTGCTCTCAGAGGCCGGAGGTGCGGGAGGTGCGGAGGACCCGCCGCCGCAGCCTGCCAGCGAGAGCGCCACAACGGCTGCGCCGGAGAGGGTGAGGAATTCGCGTCGGTTCATCTTTTTCATGGGGTGCTCCTTTCTGTTGGTCCCCTCTGCTTTTTAGGGGGCTCTGGTTTTGGTATTCTCTGCACTTGCAGTCCGCTCCATCTTATGCTATCCTTATGAATAGAATCCGCAGATGCCTGTTGACACGTTTTGTGCACAGCGACAGGCTTTCTGCACCGGCGCAGGACTTTTTCTGGTTGTACTGTACCATACCCGGGAAAAAATTGCCCCCTCAGAAAAGCCGTTTTTGGGGGGCAATTCCAAAAAAATTTTTGGGGCTTTGGGCTTCCCCCTCAAAAAATCCCCCCAAAAAGCCCAAAATTGGGGGGATTTTTGGGGTTTTTCCCACCAAAACAGGCAGCTGCAGCCCTGCCTGTGCCGGTTTCCCCCTCTGGCTGCAATGTGTGGAAAGGAATCATGAAAAATGGAACGAAGGACATTTTTGAAGCTTGCGGCGCTCGTCCCCGGTCTGGCGCTTGCGGGCTGCGGCGGCAGCAAGACCCTGCTCTCGCCCAAGGACCCCACCATGCTCAGCATCTGGCATGTGTACGGCGAACAGGCCGACTCGCCCATGAACCGCCTGCTGACCGAGTTCAACGACACGGTGGGCAGGGAGAAGGGCATCCTGCTCAACGTGACCAACATGACCAACAGCGCAGCCATCGGCGGCCAGCTGCAGGATGCCAAGGCCGGCAAGCCCGGCGCGCTGGACCTGCCGGACCTGTTCTCGGCCCACTCCGCGGACGCCAGCGCTCTGGGCATTGAGAACCTTGTGGACTGGAACGACTGGTTCACCGCCGAGGACATGGCGGCCTATGTGCCCGGCTTTGTGCAGGACGGCATCATTGACGGGCGGCAGGTGGTGTTCCCGGTGTCCAAATCCACCCAGCTCATCTTTTTGAACGGCTCCCAGTACGCCCGGTTTGCGGCGGACACCGGGGCACAGCTTTCCACCCTTGCCACATGGGACGGCTTTTTTGAAATGGCGGGTGCCTACCGGCAGTGGTCGCAGGGCAAGCCTTTCTGCGCGCTGGATTACCCCCTGCGTCTGGTGGAGCTGAACGCGCTGGAACAGGGCGGCGGAGAGCTGTACAAGGGTAGCTGGTACGACCTGACCAACAAGACCTTTCGTGCTTCGTGGATGGAATTTGCCAAGGCCCTGGTGCAGGGCGATATTCTGGTGTCGGACTTGTACTCCAACACGCAGGTGATGACCGGCGAGACGCTGGCGGGCCTTGGCAGCTCTGCGGCCATCCTCTATTACAACGATGTCGTCACCTACCCGGACAACACCACCGAGCCCACCGACCTGATGCTGGCTCCCCTGCCCCACGCCGCCGGCACCACCACGCCCCTGATGCCGCAGGCCGGTGTGGGCCTGTGCGCCTTTAAGACTACCGACCAGAAGGCCGAAGCCGCTGCGGTGTTCCTGCGCTGGCTCACTGAACAGCAGCGCAATCTGGAATTTGCCGCCGATACCGGGTATATGCCGGTGTCTCGTGATGCCTTTGATGCCATTGCGGACTATCCGTTCGAGCAACCGAGCTATCAGCGGCTGTACGATGTTTACAACGAGATGCGCATCCAGAATACCCCGGTGTCAGAGCCGGGTATCGTGGGATATCATGCCAAGGCGAAAACCTTCTACGACAGTCTGCGCCAGCGTCAGAAGGACTACCCCCGGCGTCTGGCCAATGGCGAAACGCTGGAGGCTCTGACCGAGGAGACATGGCAGCTGCTGTGTGACAATGCCTGAGTCTGCCGCTCAGCCGGAAAGGAGGGACTTTGATGCACTTTTTTGCCCGGCAACGTGAGAAGATCCGCCAGAGTTCCATGAGCTCCCGGCTGCTGTGGCCCAGCCTGCTTCTGGTGGTGCTGCTGGTGCTGACCTTTGGTGCGGCGCTGTTCCTGTTTGCCAGTCTGCACAACACCAAAAAGGACATCACCCGCAGCATGGAGATCCAGTTTTCGGTGTTCCAGAACGATATGGAACGCTATTTTGACCAACTAGCGATCATGGGCGTGAACCTTTCCGAAGATATGGGCAGCCTTGTAGACAGGCAGCTTGCCAGCCGGGAGATGACCTTTGACCAGCTGAACGATTCCCCCGAAGTGCTGAACGCGCTGGAAGAGGAAATGATCGAGCCGCTCTGCCGCACGCTGCGCCAGAGCAGCTGTTCCGGAGCCTTTGTGCTGCTGGATTCCACCGTCAACACCCGCATGGAGGGTGCCGGGCATTCCCGCGCCGGGCTGTATGTGCAGAAAAGCGGGGCCGACACCCCCACTGTGCCCCTGTTGCTCTACCGGGGCAGTGCGGAGGTGGGCAAGACCCACAGCGTGATGCCCCACCGCAAATGGCGCATGGAGTTCCAGACCGACCAGTTCCCGGACTACGACCGCTGGATGACCCCCAGCGACACCCCGCTGTACCAGTCTTATACACTGACCGAGCGGTTCAGCATTCCCGGCACCTCAGAGGAGGTGCAGCTGTTCGTGTTGCCCCTGCGGGGACAGGACGGCACAATGTACGGGCTGTGCGGCTTTGAGATCAGTGAGAGCTACTTCAAGCAGAGCTTTGCCCAGCCCACAGGCTTTGATCGTCTGAGCTGCCTTCTTGCCCCGGCGGGCAGCGAGCTGAGCGCCGGAGCCGCTCTCAGCAGCGGCACCACCGATGGCTACTACCATGCCCTCCGGGATACGCTGGTGCTGCGCAGCATGGGCGGTGGGCTGACCCAGTTGATCGGTGCCGACGGCGCCTATGCGGGCATCACGGAGATCTGCCGCCTGAACGAGAAACAGTCCTACCGGCTGGCTGTCTGCATCCCCATGGCCGACTACCAGCGTCTGGTCTTGTCCGGCGATCTGCAAATGCTGCTGATCGGCCTGTTCATCACCTTTTTTGTGGTATTCTGCTGCATCTACTTCCACCGGCACATCCTTTCGCCTGCGTTCCGGCAGCTTGAGGAAGACCGGCGGGAGTCCCGGCGGCGGATGGACGAGCTGCAGATGGAGCGCCAGCAGATGCAGACCGAGCTTTCCCGGCTGGCAGACGTGTGCCGCAACGAGTCGGTGCCCGATGCCTTCCAGACCTTCGTGGCGGGCATTCCCAGCCTGACAAAGACCGAGCGCCGCATTTTTGACGGCTATGCCACCGGGCTGCGCTCCAGGGAGATCGTGGAGCAGCTGGACATCAAGGACAGCACCCTGCGCTTCCACAACAAGAACATCTACGAAAAGCTGGGGGTCAGCTCCCTCAAGCAGCTGCAGCAGTTCGTGGCGATCCTGAACTCCGGCAGCGGCAGCGCCCCCGACTCCGCCCCGGACGAAAAGTGACCCAGCAAGCAATATTTTCGTCTATACGGGTGCGAGTAAATTGCAAAAGGCCGCTGTACCGCAGAGCACTTCTCCGGCACAGCGACCTTTTTGTTTTTGGCTGCGGCTTATCGCATCCGTCCATCGCCGCCCATCAAGGCGGTCATTTCTTCAATATAGTCCAGCGGGAACGGCGGAGCGCACAACGGCTTCATGGCAATGCTCATGAGCTTCATGGGGTTGTCGTCTGCCGCCACCCGGTTGGAGCTGAGTTTTCCGCAGCGTTTGCAGCGGTGGATGATCGCCCACTCGCCGCCCTTGCGCACCCAGACGGCCACCGGCTCCATGATGCCGCCGCAGTCGGAGGCGCGGTCGCCGGGTTCTTCGTCCACATGAAGGCTGGACTGTTCATCATGCGTTCTGGAAAAGTTATATTTTTCGCACATTTTCTATTGACACGCTCTGTGCCATATGATATATTTATCACACAATGTGTGCGAAATTTCTCACCTCATTTCATTGTATGGTATATCTTCATTCACAAGAAAGGAACTTTCCTATGAAAAAAGTCACGTTGAAAGAGCTGGTCGCCGACAAGATCATCTTTGCCGTTCTGGTCGCGCTCTACTACTGGATGTGGGCACGGAACGACTGGAAGGATTTTTATCCCACGATCCAGACCGTTGTGGGCGGCTTCACGTTCTGGTATTTTGTATTCCGCGCTATCCGGGTGCGGAAATATAAGCAGGAAGCTGCCGACGAAATGGCCGAGGCCAATCTACACCGATGCGACAGCATCTGTCTGAAGGTCTGCAGGGCCGCCCTGATTGGGATTGGCTTTGCCTGTGCCATCGGTCGGCTCGTGCTTACCACCGAGGTCATCGGCTACTGCCTGATGGGGACGCTGATCCTGATTGAAGTCGTGCGCACGGTTGCATTCTGGCTGATGGACGAGAAAGGACTCTGAGCATGGCACTGGTCACAAAACTGAAAGAATACCGGGAGCGGGACAATTTCAAGCAGGCGGAGCTGGCCGAGCTGGTCGGGGTACGCCGGGAAACCATTGTCAACCTTGAAAAAGGCAAGTACAACCCATCCCTGAAACTGGCGATGGACATTGCAAAGGTCTTTCACACCACGGTGGAAGAATTGTTTGCGTATACAGAGGATTAAAAAGACGCAGTGCAGATTATGGCAGGGCCGTAACCGGCACTGCGTCTTTGCGTCTGGCTGGCTTTCCCCTCTCCGTCACCTCCTGCTTTTTCGCCCAGCTCAGAGTTCGCCGTCCTGCCACTGGCTCCCGCTCTGGGGGAGCTGCCCGCCGGAAAGCGGACGGAGCGGGGCGTCCAGCTCCAGCAGGGTGGCCGCTGCGGCCTCGTCGAGGCTCTGGACGCTGCGCAGTTTCCGGCTGATGGCGCGGCTGCGCACCCCGATGAGGTTGTCAAGCTCTTCGTCGGTCTGGCGGAGGCGCTGCTGCATTTTGGAGAGCCCCTGCCCGAACTTGTCGAACTCGGTCTTCACGGCACCGAGCAGCTGCCAGACCTCACCCGACCGCTTCTGGATGGCCAGCGTCTTGAAGCCCATCTGCAAACTGTTCAGCAGGGCCGCCATGGTGCTGGGGCCGGCCACATTCACCTGATAGTCCCGCTGCAGCACTTCCAGCAATCCGGCATTGACCACCTCGGCATACAGGCCCTCAAACGGCAGGAACAGGATGCCGAACGTCGTGGTATAGGGCGGTTCCACATACTTTTCGCGGATGTCCTTTGCCTCGCTGCGCAGCACCAGCTCCAGCGCGTGGCGGGCATTCTCCACCGCCTGCGCATCGCCGGAAGCCTGTGCATCCTGCAAATGGGCGTAGGTGTCGCCGGGGAATTTCGAGTCGATGGGCAGCCAGACCGTGCTGCCGTCCACGCCCGGCATCTTGACGGCATATTCCACCCGCTGGCTGCTGCCGGGGATGGTGGCCACGTTGGTC
>OIWL01003311.1_pt1 | contig 11402 bp, 7 predicted proteins | sample 1587561 | NCBI WGS metagenome assembly OIWL01 (sample SAMEA3888903, study PRJEB22519) | human gut metagenome | biome: human gut; feature: human-associated habitat; material: faeces | place: Denmark | collected 2010
AAGCCCTGCCATTTTGTAGGGCAAGGATTATCAAATAGTCAAATATAACGGATGCAGCACTAGGTTTTTCGGCACTTTTCCGATTGACGCACCGCATGGGACAGCGTACAATAAAAGTACCAATTTTTGCAACAATAATACAATCACGTGCTTTGATTCAAGCCCTTCAAAAAGGAGAGAATACTGTTCCATGGGTTCCAATTCCACTGCTATCCCCACCACCAGCGTGGCAGAGTTAAAGTATCTTTCGCTGCTGGCACGGGATTATCCCACCCAGGCCGCGGCTGCCAGCGCCGTTATCAGCCTGGAAGCCACCGCCAAGCTGCCCAAGGGCACTGAGCATTATATCAGTGACCTGCACGGCGAAGACGAGGCTTTTATCCACCTGCTGAACTCCGCTTCCGGTGTTATCCGCGAAAAAGTTGATCTTGTCCTGGGTGAAAACGTGCCCAAGGCCATCCGTGCCGAGCTTGCCACCCTGATCTACTACCCGGCGCGCAAGCTGCCCCTGCTCAAGGCCCGCTACCCGGAACGCTTTGAGCTGGAAGCCTGGTACCGCCAGACGCTGCTGCGCCTGATCGATGTATGCCGCTTTGTTTCGTCCAAGCACACACGGGAATATGTGCGTTCCTGCCTGCCGCAGGGCTGTGGGCATATCATTGACGAGCTTCTGCACGCCCACTTTGAGGACCACAACAAAACCCTCTACTATGGCCAGATCGTGGGCAGCATTATCGCCAATGACCGCGCGGACGCTTTCATCATCCGCCTGTGTGAGCTGATCAAGCGCCTTGCGGTGGACAAGCTGCACATTATTGGTGACCTGTTTGACCGCGGCCCCCGCCCGGACCTGATCCTGGACCGACTGATGACCCACCACAACGTGGATTTCCAATGGGGCAACCACGACGTTGTGTGGATGGGTGCCGCCGCTGGCAGCGCGCTGTGCTGCTGCACGGTGCTGAAAACCACCCTTGCCTACCACAACCACGGCATGATTGAAGATTTTTACGGCATCAATCTGCGCCACCTGCTGCGCATGGCGGAGCAGTATTACGGCAATGAGGATCTGACCATTTGGATGCCGCACACCGACGCCACCCGCGGCCCCTACACGGACGGAATGCTGCACCGCTGTGCTGTCATGCACAAGGCCATCACCATCCTGATGCTGAAGCTGGAGTGCGAAGTGATCGACCGCAACCCGGATTTCAAGATGCAGGGGCGGGATTTTTTACGCCGCATTGATTACGAAGCCGGAACGGTGGATTATTTTGGCAAGATCTATCCCCTGCGGGACCGCAGCTTCCCCACGGTAGATCCAGAGAACCCGGCCCGCCTGAATACCGACGAAAAGTTTGTGCTGGACAAGCTGGTGGCATCCTTCCGCCACAGCGAAAAGCTGCAAAAGCACATTGCCTTCCTGTATGCCAAGGGCGGCGTATACCACATTGAGAACGGCAACCTGCTCTACCACGGCGCGGTGCCCATGACCAAGAAGGGGACGTTCGCCGTGGAGCGGTTCGAGGGCCATGCCTACTCGGGCCGCGCCCTCATGGACTACTGCGACGAGCGCGCCCGCCGGGGCTATTTCGCCCCCGAGGGCAGCGCCGCCCGCCAGAGCGGACAGGATTTCCTGTGGTATCTGTGGTGCGGCAAGCTCTCGCCCCTGTACGGCCGCAGCGCCATGACTACCTTCGAGCGGCTGTACGTCTCCGACCCTTCGACCCACGCCGAGGTGAAGGACCCCTATTATACATGGTACAACGAAGAGGCCGTCTGCCGCCGCATCCTCGCGGAGTTCGGACTGCCCGGCACCAGCCACATCGTCAACGGCCATGTCCCCGTGCAGGAGAAGAAGGGCGAAAGCCCCATCAAGGGCGGCGGACGCCTCGTGGTCATCGACGGCGGCTTCTGCCGCGCCTACCACGAGAAGACCGGCATTGCGGGCTACACGCTGGTCTATTCCAGCCGCACCATGTCCCTGCGTACCCACCAGCCCTTCGAGAGCGCCGAAAAGGCCGTGAATGAGAACCTCGACATCCTTTCCCAGAAGAACATCCTCGAGACGGAGAACCACCGCATCCTCGTGGAGGAGACGGACGAGGGCGAGGTGCTGCGGGAGAAGGTCCACGACCTCAAGCAGCTGGTCCGGGCCTATCAGCTGGGCTGGATCAAGGAGACCCGCTGCGACGACAGCGTGTGGTGAGCGGCGCTTTTGTAAAATTTTCCTTAAAAAGAGACAAAATCGGAGGATATTCGAAAAGAAACTGGGCAAAACAGAAAATAATCGATGAGCGTGCATTGGGGCTTTGCTTTTTGCTGGAAGTTGTGTATAATAAGATAGCTGTAAGTATACCGATTGGTTGTGAGCTTTGTACAGCGAGAAGGAATAAGCACCTTGAATAATTCATCTTTGGGGCCTGCGGGGAGCGGGCTTGTGACAAGGAGATCATAAAATTGGAAAAGTTTGTTATTACGGGCGGTAAGCCCCTGCACGGCGAAGTCATCATCTCCGGCGCGAAGAATGCGGCTGTGGGCATCCTGCCCGCTACGATCCTGGCAGCAGACGTCTGCGTCATCGAGAATCTGCCGGACATCAGCGATGTGGCGGTGAGCCTGAAGATCCTGAGCGTGCTGGGCGCGAAGGTGCGGATGCTGAACAAGAACACCTACGAGATCGACACCACCCATCTGACCGGCACCAACGTCCCGGATGACCTGTCCCGCCAGATGCGCGCCAGCTATTATTTCCTCGGTGCGCTGCTGTCCCGGTTCGGCAAGGCACAGGTGGCCATGCCCGGCGGCTGCAACCTCGGCCCCCGCCCCATCGACCAGCACCTCAAGGTGTTCAGCGCACTGGGCGCAGACGACAGCGTGGACTACGGCATGATCACCGTCCACGCCGAGGAGCTGAACGGCGCACACATCTTCTTCGATAAGGTGAGCGTCGGCGCGACCATGAACGGGATGCTCTCTGCCGTGATGGCAAAGGGCCAGACCATCCTTGAGAACTGCGCCAAGGAGCCCCATGTCGTCGATCTGGCCAACTTCCTGAATATGTGCGGCGCAGATGTGCGCGGCGCAGGCACCGATGTCATCAAGGTGCGCGGTGTCGAGCGGATGCACGGCTGCACCTACAGCATCATCCCCGACCAGATCGAGGCCGGCAGCTACATGGTGGCCGCCGCAGCCACCGCCGGCGATGTGCTGGTGAAGAACGTCACCCCCAAGCACCTCGAGCCGATCACCGCAAAGCTCCGCCGTGCGGGGGTCGAGGTGGAGGAATTTGACGATGCTGTGCGGGTCCGCCGCACCGGCGACATCCTGCCCCTCAAGATCAACACCATGCCCCACCCGGGTTTTCCCACCGATATGCAGCCCCTGATGGGCGTCCTGCTCAGCGTGGCGAAGGGGACTTCCACCGTCACTGAGAGCGTCTGGGACAACCGTTTCCGCTATGTGGACGAGCTGCGCAAGATGGGCGCGAACGTGCAGGTGGACGGTCAGGTGGCCGTGTTTGAGGGCGTCGAGAAGCTTTCTCCCGCCCCGCTGCGCGCCTCCGACCTGCGCGCCGGTGCAGCGATGGTGGTCGCGGCCCTGATGGCCGACGGCACCAGCGAGATCGAGGAGATCGGCCACATCGAGCGCGGCTATGAGAACATCGTCGAGAAGCTGCGCGGCCTTGGCGCAGACATCGAGAAGGTGGAGCGGGTGCCCGCTGCACTGGAACAGGCTATGTAATTGAGAAAAACCTCTCCGTCATCGTTTGCGCGATGCCGCCTCCCCGGACAAGGGGGAGACGCTGCATCAACGGACGTAAAGCAGACGGAGAGGTTTTGTTTGTTGAGGTTTATCATGTCTGAATTTATCTCGCTTTACTCCGGTTCGTCCGGCAACAGCAGCGTGGTGCGCTGCGGGCAGCGGTATCTCATCGTGGATATGGGCAAGGGCGTCCGGACCACCGGCGCAGCCCTCAAGGCGGTGGAGCTGGACCCCGCCGACTGCGACGGCATCCTCGTCACCCACGAGCACAGCGACCATGTGAAGGGGCTTTCCACCTTCCTGAAAAAGCATCCGCTGCCGGTGTACGGTGCGGAGGAGACGCTGGGGTTTCTGGAGGAGAACCATGTCGTCCCCCCCTCCTGCGATATGACGGCCCTGACGCCGGGCCGGGAAGCGGAGATCGGGGGATTCGGGGTCAAAGCCTTCCCCACCAGCCACGATGTGCCCTGCGTGGGCTACCGCATCCATACCCCCGACGAAAAGACCATGACCATCGCCACCGACCTCGGTGTGCTGACCCCCGTCGTACATGAAGCCCTCTCGGACTGCGACCTCGTGGCGCTGGAGAGCAACTACGACCTGCATATGCTCCGCAGCGGGCCGTACCCCTACTATCTGCGCGCCCGCATCGAGTCGGTGAGAGGGCACCTCTCCAACGACGAGTGCGCAGCCAAGCTGCTGGAACTCATTCAGGGGGGCTGCAAGAAGTTCGCGCTCTGCCACCTCTCGCAGGAGAACAACACCCCCGCGCTGGCCTTGCAGACCGTTTTTTCCACCCTCGGTGCGGCGGGCGTCGTGCCGGACCGGGAGTGCATCGTCCAGACCCAGCGGCGGAACGAGGTCAGCCCCGCGCTGGCGTTCTGAACCAGAAACCAAGAGCAGGAAAAGGAGAAAAGAGCCTATGTCGTACATCATGGCGCTGGACGCCGGAACCACCTCCAACCGCTGCATCCTGTTCAATAAGGCAGGCGAGATCTGCAGCGTCGCGCAGAAGGAGTTTGCCCAGTATTACCCGAAGCCGGGCTGGGTGGAGCACGATGCCAACGAGATCTGGGCCACCCAGCTGGGCGTGGCCCTCTCGGCCATGAACAAGATCGGCGCCCGGGCGGAGGACATCGCCGCCATCGGCATCACCAACCAGCGGGAGACGACCATCGTCTGGGATAAGGAGACGGGCGAACCGATCTGCCACGCCATCGTCTGGCAGTGCCGCCGCACCAGCGAATACTGCGACGAGCTGAAGGCCAGAGGGCTGACGGAAAAGTTCCGGGCCAAGACCGGACTCATCCTCGACGCCTATTTCTCGGCGACCAAGCTCAAGTGGATCCTCGATAACGTCCCCGGTGCACGGGAAAAGGCCGAGGCGGGTCAGCTGCTCTTCGGCACCGTGGAAACATGGCTCATCTGGAAGCTGACCTGCGGAAAGGCGCACATCACCGACTATTCCAACGCCAGCCGCACCATGATGTTCAACATCCACACGCTGGAATGGGACGACGAAATTTTGCAGGAGCTGAACATCCCCAAGCAGATGCTCCCCAAGCCGATGCCGTCCAGCGGCTTTTACGAGTACGCCGACCCGATGCACTTCGGCGGTGAGATCAAGATCGCCGGTGCGGCGGGCGACCAGCAGGCGGCCCTCTTCGGCCAGACCTGCTTTGCCTCCGGCGAAGCCAAGAATACCTTCGGCACCGGCGGCTTTCTGCTCATGAACACCGGCGAGACGCCCGTCACCTCCCGGAACGGCCTCGTGACCACCATCGCGTGGGGCCTCGACGGCAGGGTGGATTACGCGCTGGAAGGTTCGATCTTCGTGGCCGGTGCGGCCATCCAGTGGCTCCGCGATGAGCTGCGCCTGCTGGAAGAGTCCCGGGACTCGGAGTACATGGCCCGGAAGGTCCGGGACACCAACGGCTGTTACGTCGTGCCGGCCTTCACCGGCCTCGGCGCGCCCCACTGGGACCAGTACGCCCGGGGCACCATCGTGGGCCTTACCCGGGGCTGCAACAAGTACCACATCATCCGGGCCACGCTGGACAGCATCTGCTATCAGGTCAACGATGTCCTCCACGCCATGGCGGCGGACTCCGGCATCGCCATGAAGTCCCTCCGGGTGGACGGCGGCGCGTCGGCCAACGACTACCTCATGCAGACGATGGCCGACCTCAGCGACCTCGAGGTCAAGCGGCCCTGCTGCGTGGAGACGACGGCGCTGGGCGCGGCTTATCTGGCGGGCCTTGCCGTGGGCTACTGGAAGTCCACCGAGGACATCACCCGCAACTGGTCGGTGGACCGCGTGTTCCAGCCGGCCATCTCCGAGGAGGAGCGGGCGAAGCGGATCAAGGGCTGGAACAAGGCCGTCCGCTGCGCCTACCACTGGGCCAAAGACGAAGAGGACGAGTGACATGGACCGTGCAGAAGACGGACGCCTCCGGTTTTTCTCGGAGCTGTCGGAGCACCAGATCTCAGCCGATGAGTTTTTCAACGTGGTCCTGCTGGACTCGCTGGCCCGGAATTTCGGGCTGCAAAATGTGCTCATCTCCTACTTTGATCCGCAGGGCAATTTCCTCTCCTGGACCCACCGCAACGGGGTGCTGGCCGATTGCGAGGAGCACCCTTACCGCCGCTGCCAGCCGGCCGACGTGGTGCGCCAGACGCTGTACCGGGAGGCCGTGCAGGATAAACTGACCTACAACAACGTCACGCCCCGGCTCTACCACTCCACCAAACTCATCGCGCCGGAGGATTATGAGCAGAGCAGCTATGTGCGTTTTCTTGAAGAAAATTTCGGGGCCCGCTACAGCGTGACCATGGCCTTTGGCATCAACGCGTATATTCAGGTGGCGTTTTTCAAGAGCCGGGAAGAGGGCGATTTCACGCCCGAGGAGCTGAGCCAGCTGGAACAGATCTACGTTTACATCGCCAACGATTACAAAAACTTCAAGAAATACGAGCAGGCCAAGATCATCTCCAACATCCAGAGCGAGATCATCCTCTCGGGGGAAAAAGCCTATCTCGTTACGGATGATTTTATGCACATCATGAGCTGCAACCACGCGGCAAAGGTCTGCCTGGATGATATCCTGGGCGGGGCTGCCGATGGGCTGGATGGAAGCAGGCCCTGCAGCTGGCTCCCGTTTTTGCTGGGCAGTGAGCTGGGCCACGCCGAAAACCGGGTGCAGACCCGGGTCATCCGGGATTATATTTTCAAAATTTACACCTACGACCAGCGCTATTCCAACGGCATTGTGGACCGCTACCACTGGATTACCATTGCCCGGGCGGAGCAGCCTGCGGCAGCTGGCAAAAACAGCGAGACCCTGCCCGCGGGCACCGGCCAGCCCCTGACCAAAGCGGAGCTGCGGGTGGCCCGCCTGCTGGCCAAGGGCCTGACCTATCAGGCGGTGGCGGATAAGCTGGTGGTGAGCTACCACACCGTGAAGAAACATGTGCAGAATATCTACCTCAAGTGCGGGGTGAACTCCCGGTTCCAGCTCTACCGCTGGATGGAGCAGAACGATCCGAAAAAGTGACTCCCGAGACAGAAAAGAATATCTCCCGTAAAATGCTGGGTGGAGCGCCGGAAACGGCTGCTCTGCCCGGCATTTTTTGTGCCGTAAAAATAGGGAATGTTCCCTATATAAAATCAGCCTGTTGTCCACTGTTTCTGAGAGGCGGCATCTGTTAGAATCAAGCCAGAAACGATCCGAGAAATAAACTGGGAAAGGAGGCGGGCAATGTGGCGGAAACGGGCATCGTGTTCAACGTCCAGCGTTTTACCATTCACGACGGCCCCGGGATGCGGACGGAGTTCTTTTTAAAGGGCTGCCCGCTGCGGTGCCAGTGGTGCTCCAACCCCGAAAGCTGGGCCCCGCAGCCCCAGGTGGGAGTTTACCGGACCAAATGCATCGGCCGCAAAGTCTGCGGCGGGTGTGAGGACAGCTGCCCGGAGGGAGACATCTTCCGCTTTACGGCGGGCAAGCTGGCGGGCATTGACCGGACAAAATGCACGGACTGCCTGGCCTGCTACGAGGAATGCCCCTCCGACGCGCTCAAGCAGTGGGGCAGGCAGATGACGGTGGAGGAGTGCATGGAACTCATCCGCCGGGATCAAGGCTACTACGAGCGCTCGGGCGGCGGCGTGACCGTCTCGGGCGGGGACCCGCTGGTCCAGAGCCATTTTGTGGAGGCCCTCTTCCGCGCCTGCAAGGCGGAGGGCTACCACACCTGCTGCGAGTCCACGTTCTGTGCCAGCTGGTCGGAGGTGGAAAAGGTTCTGCCCTATACCGACCTCATCATCTCAGACCTCAAGCTGATGGATTCTGCCCTCCACCGCCAGTATACCGGGGTGGGCAACGAGCTCATTCTGCAAAACCTCCGCCGCCTGGCACAGGAGGGGCGGGAGCTCATCCTCCGCATCCCGGTCATCCCGGGGGTCAACGATGGGCGGCAGAACATCGAGGCCAGCGCGGATTTTATCCTCAGACAGTTGGGCGGGCAGGTGCGAACCCTGCAGCTTTTGAGTTTTATGCGGCTGGGCGAGGAAAAATACAAATCACTGGGGATCCCGTACCAGATGGAAGCCGTGCGCCTGCAGCGCCGGGCGTTCCAGCGGCGGGTAGAAGAAATTGCAAGGTATTTCAACAGCCGGGGCATCCACTGCCTCGTGGGCACCAAAGAAAAAGAAGAGAGTCAACCGGAATAAATCATCACACCAAGGAGGAACATCCATGGCAACTGTCCACACCACCGCACGCGGCACCGAGCCGTACGATAAAGTTTACTGCCTGGGCTATCAGGTCCACCACGAGGACTGGTCGCCCTACCCCCGCATCAACAAGCTGCGCCAGACTTTTCTGGACCGTGGTTATGATGTGGATGCAGAGCGCCTGCGCCTCGTCACCGAGAGCTATCAGCGGCACGAGCACCTGCCCGAAAAGCTCAAAGTGGCCTATGCCTTTGAGAATGTGCTGCTGCACTGCGGCATTGAAATTTACGACGATGACCTCATTGTGGGCGAGATCGCTTCGCCCGTCAAATCCGCGCCCATCTACCCGGAATTTTCCGTCAACTGGATCCTGGACGAGGTGCAGAACCACCCCTTTGAGGAGCGGGAGCACGACCAGTTCTATATCCGCAACGAGAAAGAAAAGCAGGAGATTTTAGACCTGTGCAGCTGGTGGAAAGGCCGCACGCTGGACGATTACATCAACGTCCGGCTGGACGATGACCAGCTCAAGGGCTCCGAGGCGGGCAAGAAGATCTACCAGACCAACCTCTATCACTATGCGGGTACCGGCCATCTGGCCGTGGATTACGCCCGCCTGATGCGGCTGGGCTTTGACGGACTGTTGAAGCAGGCCAAACAGAAGCTGGCCGCGCTGGATATGCACGACCCCGAGTTCTGCACCAAACGGGAATTCTATCAGGCGGTCATCATCATGCACAGCGCCGTGAAGAAGTACATTGAACGGTATGCCGTGCTGGCCGAGGAAATGGCCGCCAAGGAGCCGAACGCCAAGCGGAAAGCAGAGCTGGAGCAGATCGCCGTCAACTGCCATGCCGTGGCAGGCGGCACGCCCAAGACATTCTGGCAGGCGCTGCAGCTGTTCCACTTTGCCACCATGCTCATCTGCGTGGAGTCCAACGGCCACTCCATCTCCTATGGCCGGATGGACCAGTGGCTTTACCCCTACTACGAAGCCGACAAGAGCATCTCCAAAGACTTTGCGCTGGAGCTGCTGGAAGTGGAGTACGTCAAGCTCAACAACCCCACCAAGCTCAAAGACCGGGGCAGCATGGCCCTGCGCAATGGCCGCGGCTTTGGCGGCGAGAGCCTGACCATTGGCGGTGTGAAGCGGGACGGCACCGATGCCACCAACGACCTGACCATGCTGATGCTGGAAGCCTCCGCCCACACCCGGATGATGAACCCCTGGGTCTGCGTCCGGATGCATGAGGGCACCCCCGAAGAGCTGCGCGTCAAAGCCGTGGAGTGCATCCGGGCGGGCTATGGCCACCCCAAGCTCTTCAACGATGGCCCGGCCATCAAAGGCATGATGCGCAAGGGGATGACGCTGGAAGAAGCCCGGGATTACTGCGTGGTGGGCTGCGTGGAGATCAGCCTGCCCGGCAAGGAGTATGGCTGGCACGATGCCGCCTATGTCAACACCGCCAAGATGATGGAGATGGTGCTCAACGGCGGCCGCTGCATCGACTGCGGCCCCCACTGCCCCCGCTGGAGCCAGTGCGGCGCGCTGGGCAAGCATCTGGGCCCCGACACGGGCAGCCTGGACCGCTACGCCAGCTTTGAGGAAGTCAAACAGAGCGTGGACACCCAGTTTGAGTACTGGACCAACCAGATGTGCTCCAGCCTCTGCGTCATCGAGAACGCCCACCGTGCCCTCAAGCCGCTGCCCTATGTCTCAGCTCTGTTTGAGGACTGCATGGAGTCCGGCCACGACCTGACCGAGGGCGGCGCCAAGTACAACGGCATCGGCCCCCAGGCCAGCGGCATGGCCACCTGTGCGGACTCCTTGGCCGCCATCAAGCAGCTGGTCTTTGACGAGAAACGCTGCACGGGTGCCGAGCTGCTGGAAGCCGTCAAGCACAACTGGAAAGGCTACGAGAAGCTGTATGCCCTCGTCAACAGCTCCAAAGTTCACCACTACGGCAATGATGACGATTACGCCGACGAGCTGTTCAAGTTCATGTTTGAGACGTACTGCAAGCACATTGCAGGCCGCAAGACGCCGCGCGGCGGCATCTTCAGCCCCGGTGTCTACTCCGTCAACGCCAACGTTGCCATGGGCCTGAACACCAATGCCTCGGTGGACGGCCGCAAGGCAGGGGAGGCCATCTCCGATAATATGGGCCCGGTCCACACGGATTTTGGCTCCCACGATATCAACGGCCCCACGGCCATCGTCAACTCGCTGACCAAAGTGGATCACAGTCTCGCCACCAATGGCACCCTGATGAATCTCCGCTTCCCGCAGGAAGCTGTGGCGGGCATTGAGGGCCGGGACAATCTGGCAAGCTTTATTGAGGAGTACATCCACAAGGGCGCCATGCATGTCCAGTTCAACATCATGAGCGCCGCCACCATGCGGGCCGCCCAGAAAAAGCCCGAGGATTACAAGGACATGCTGGTCCGCGTGGCCGGTTACAGCGCCTACTTTGTGGAGCTGGGCAAGCCCCTGCAGAAAGACCTGATCCAGAGAACCGAACTCCATTTTTAACGGGTAACGATAGAAAGGAAGAGCAGCCATGAAAGACTTCAACTTCAAAATTCCGCAGAACATCCAGTTTGGCATGGGCAGCCTGAAAAAGCTGCCGGAGATCCTGGCCGAGAACCACTCCGACAACATCCTGCTGGTGTCGGACCGCGGGCTGGAAAAGATCGGTGTCGTCAAAAAAGTACAGGAGATCATTGAGGCGGCCGGACTCAAGTGCACCAGTTATCTGGACGTGGTGCCCAACCCCACCGTGGCTGTGGTCAATGAGGCAACAGCCCTGTACAAGGAGTGTGGTGCTACCAGCATCGTGGCCCTGGGCGGCGGCAGCTCCATGGATGTGGGCAAAGCCGTGGGTGTGCTGGTCAACTATGGCGGCAA
>OIWL01003315.1_pt1 | contig 11387 bp, 7 predicted proteins | sample 1587561 | NCBI WGS metagenome assembly OIWL01 (sample SAMEA3888903, study PRJEB22519) | human gut metagenome | biome: human gut; feature: human-associated habitat; material: faeces | place: Denmark | collected 2010
CGTGCGCTCAAAATCTTAGGGGAGGCCTATGACGATGAATTTGGCCGGCGCGTCCTCAAACTCTGCCGAGAGATGAAAGTGGGTCTGCCGTTTCGTGAAGCGCTCGGCAATTTTGCAGATGAACTCGACGATCCGGACGTTGACTTTTTTTGCGAGGTGCTGGCGCTCAATCGTGAAACCGGTTCTGCACTCAGTCCAATGCTGGCATCACTTTCCATGATGCTGCGTGAAAGACGAGCGATCGACCGAAAGCTCAAAGCGCTTACCTCGGAGAGCCGTGCATCGGCTCGAGTGCTTTGTCTGCTGCCGGTCTTCATTTTGGGGCTGCAGGCATTTCTCAATCCCTCGCAGCTGCTTTTTCTGGTGAATGATCCTGCCGGCCGCATTGTGGCGGGATGCGCACTGGCGTGCATGCTGGCGGGTTTCATCATCATTCAGCGCATGTCGCGGTCGCTCAACGGCTAGCTTTTGGAAATATTCGTTATGAACCAAACGATTATTTTTGCCCTTTTTGTGATGGCGATGCTCATTGTGGTCTGCGTGGGCTACAGCGCCTCGCAGGCATGGCGCTCACTTCTCGTCGAACAGCGTCTCAATCAGATCAAGGGCAGCGGCGACTCCCGACTGGTACGGTGGGAGGATCTGCTCACTTTGATTGCCAGACCGCTGCGCCGGTCTCGGGATCTGGCTGCTGTGGAACGCTCTATGCAGCAGGCGGGTTTCATCAAACCGTGGCAAACGGATCTTTTCTTACTCTTTCGGGCATTGGTGCTGATCGCTGCTGCTGTGGGCGGCTGGCTGGCCATCGACATTGATCCGACACATTTGGTGCAAAAACCGCTCCCGCCGCTCGCTTATCTGTTCTTGCTTTTTGTCGCGGGGCGCGCTCCCGGGTGGTTCCTATCGGAACTGGCCGAACGTCGTCAAAACCGCATTCGTCTTTTTATCCCCAAAGCGGTCGACCTGCTCACGATTTGTATGAGCTGCGGCATGAGCCTTGAAGAGGCATTTGATCGCGTGGCCAGTGAAATTGCCCGACGGGCGCCGGAGGTGGCCAAGGAATTTCGCATGACACGCTACGAAATGCTGGTGGTGAATCGAACGGTGGCGCTCAAGCGTCTTGAGGCGCGTTCTGGGGTGCGGGAAATGAAAATTCTGGCCAATTCTCTGCTCCAGTCTATTCAATACGGTACGCCGCTCACAGAAGCCCTGCAGTCGATCGCAGCAGAAGCTCGAGCTGGTCAGCTTTCCGAACTTGAACAGAAAGCGGGCCGGATATCCGCTGTCATTGGGGTGCCGCTGATCGTCCTCGTACTCTTCCCCGTTATTGCACTCATCATTGCGCCGGCTGCAATTGAGCTTGCCCGCGCCTTCTGAGTTTTTCTCTTCAAACGTTTCGTATTCTGATCATGCGTCGATCTTTCTTCCCCGCTTCGCTTTCTCTGCTTTTATGCAGTGCACTGCTTTCTGGCTGCGTCGTCACAAACGACTACATCGCCTTTGATTCCAAAGCGGCACCGTCTCCTCAAATTAAGCGCTATGACGGGAATGAGTGGGCGTCCGAACGTGCCGTCATGGTAGCGGCAGAGAAGACCAACAACTGGCAGACGGTCATTTCTGTCGGCAACGACGTGATTGCCAAAAATCCGACGAATGTAGAAGCGCGGATTTACCTCGCCCGCGCATTTACTAAGACGGGCGATCCTCGCCAAGCCCTGCGAGTGCTCAGCTTTATTTCCGGCGTCGATACCGCTGAACTTCGCATTGAACGTGCACGCGCGCTGATTGCGCTGACAGATTTTGAAGAAGCGGTAAAGCTCTTAAAGCCCCTCACGGATGGTTCCGATTTGCAGAAGCTCTCCGCGGAAGATCGACGTTCTGCGAAGTCGCTCGCAGCCGTTGCGTATTCCATGTCGAAGAACTATGCAGCTGCCGACAAGTTGTACGAGGAACTGCTCGCTGAACTCGACAATCCCATTATTCGGTACAACTACGCCCGCAGCCTTTATCTGGAAGGGCGTGCAGAAGACTCTCTCGCACAGCTTCAGCCGATCATTGATCAGGTGCCTGCTGCCAAACCGGCAGCTGTCGCCGCACTCATGAAGCTGGGCCGAGAAAATGATGTTCGGCGGCTGCTCAAGGGCGAACTCGATGACGAGAAGATTGAAGAATTGATCTCAGCGATCAAGGAGAAGACCAAGTGAAGAACGCTCTCGCGTTTCGCAGTGCGTTCAGTGCGTTCCTCCGCAGTCGGCTCGGTGCTGCCGGCGTGGAATTCGCACTGCTTCTTCCCATGGCAGCTTTCGTGCTTGCTGTGGCGCTTGAATCAGCGCGTCTGTCCATTGCTTACGCGCTTATTGAACGGGCAGTTGAAGAGGGTATCCATGAAGCCAAACTCAATCGCGGAGCAGAGGCAGAAACGCTTGTTAAGGCGGCACTTGAAAAATGGCGTTTCGGCGTTTTTGATCCTTCTGACCTCAAACTCACCTTTACGAGCTCGTCTTCTATGATCGATTTGCTTGCAGGCGCGAATCCTGGAGCCGGAACAGGCGGAGACTCTGTGCATTTGAAGGTTGATGCCCGTTTAGGCGTTCTCGAGAAAGTGCTTCCGGAAGGCAATCCTATGAAGGGCAAAGTTGAAATCCATTTCTTCTACATCAATGAGCCCGAAAAAGATAAAGGAGCTGCGAATGGATCCGCGCTCTAAACCTAATGCGGCAATACATCAGTTTCTCGTCTCCGGCCGAGGTGCTGTAGCAGTTGAATTTGCTTTTGTACTGCCCATTATTTTGCTGATCATCTGGGCGTTTTGGCAGATGAGCGAGTCATATCGGCTGCAATGGACTTTGAATCGGCAGACTGCATCGCTTGCTGACATGCTCATCAATCAACCCGAACAACTTAATTTTGGGGGTGGTTCGGAGTCTGTCACGCTCCCGCTCGAGCAGCAGTTTCCGGTACTCATTGCGAGCGCCAATGAGATGCTGAAAAACGCCATTTCGAAAGATGCTGCAGGCATTCGAACAGGACTGACTGTGGAATACGCGACAGGCAAGATTACCAATGACGGTGTTCCGGTGATCTATACCTTCGCCAATGGCGCAAGATGCGGCGGTATTCCTGGAACGCTTCCGCTCGTTTCATTGCTCGGTGACGGCGGAGGCGCACTGACGCCTCCATCGAGTTCGTCAAATGCCGGCATCCGTGTGCTCAGGGTTCAGAGTTGTATGCAGCGCAAAGAGGCGCCGGCTTATCTAACACTTGTTGCACCGAAGGAATTCCAGAGTCGCTATACGACCCTTCGTAAGGAAGACTGAATTATGGGCTCTCAACATCGTTGCGGACTGCAGCGCGTGCTGCCTCATCTCAAAACCAGAGTTCGGCACTTTATCACCGACCGCCGCGGTGCTGCGGCCATGTTTCTTGGTTTAGGTATTCTTCCTGCTATGGCGCTCGGCACGGGCGCCGTGTTGGTCAACCGTGAATTCATGAATCTTTCTGCGATGCAGTCAGCGGTTGATACTTCTTCGATTGCCCTTGCCAAAATTCAATCCATCGGAGCGGACTCCTATCTGACCACTGCTGTGGCGCAGCAGTGGGTTGATGAGAATTCGAAGTTGTTTGAAGAAACGTTGGAGGTGAAATCTGTCCTGCCGACCTTTGCTGAGAAGAGCATCAGTGTCAGTGCTCAATACGCCTCTAAGCCTCGATTAACCGGTGCTATCGGATCCTTATTCTCCAAGGAAAAGGAATTGTCCGTCCAAGCCATTGCTCAATTTTTTCCGTCCTCTTTAGAAGTGGTATTTACGATTGACAACTCTGCAGATTCTCCGGCGGGTCAGCAAGTGGCGAGCGGTATGGAGAAAGTGCTCAATAAGCTCTTCGAGGGGAAGCCATATGACAAAACCATCCATGTGAGCGTTTTCGCCGTCGGCACACATATGAACTTAGGGACGAAATACGCTGACATTATCAGTATGGAAAGCAGAGCGCTTCCAAAACCGGGAAGCAAATATTTCGGCTCAACGGAAACGCAGTACAAACACCAGAAGGAAATTTTGGAGGGTATTAGTCCGGCATTGGTGAATGACCTGCTTAACCCCGGAGGTCCGGGTTTCGACGCAGGAGTAGCACTCGTTGCTCGACCGGACATTGCTGAAGACGGTATTGACGGCTATTTGGCTCGACTTGACTATCCGCCGGAAAGCGAAGACGAAAAATTCCGGCTCATTGTGTCAGACAATCGCAAACTGAAAGAAGGCAATAACGATATCAGTTACTTAACAGACTATTTAGCTGGTTTTGGCAGAGGGCTCGGTGGATGGTGGTCCACTTCTTCAACCGTTGATGCGAAGGATTTCTTTTGTGTGCCCGATAATTGGTGGACTATGGGAAATCATGCCGATACCCGCTATGCAGGGTGGTTCTCCGGCGATCCGAATAGTTGGAGCGGATGGCGCTTCAGTGACCTCGGCGAAATAGGAGACGGCGTTGTGCACTTTCCGATGATGGGGCCGCTGATGCCGCTGTTGGCTAACAGTTCGACGGTTTCCGAGATCACGGAACGTGTTAAACAGTCCATTGCTGTTAATACAGGCAGCGTTGACGAACACTTTACATGGTCTTATCGGCTGCTGAGCCCCAATTGGGCAAAAGTCTGGAGCGACGATGGTACCTATCCTGCGCCGTATGGTTCGGGCACGCTGAAGCATGCTTGGATTAACGTAGGACGTCCTACTGGTGGCGGATATTCGAGTCCAGAGGACTTCGATTACGATCAGCCGAATATTTTGCCGGGGATTTTTGCGAAGTTTGCGGAAAGAAAAATCGTACTTCACCTGATTCTTGATGATCCTCCAGAGGGTACGATGAAGGACATTGAAGATGCTATGGACAGGTATGGGAAGACACTGGGGTGGGAGACGATTGATCTCACTGACGGCAAAGGCAGTGATCTGTATGAGCGAATTGCGCAAAACATACAGCGTCCCGCGAGCATGGTTAGACTTGTCGCGAAATTGACTGACAATTAAACAGTCAACTGCTCTGAGGGGGCGATAGACAGCAGATCGGACATCAGTGAACAACCGGCAGCTCAGCCTGCAGCGCAGTTGTAGTCAGCATGGAATGATTGCTCGAGTGGATATTTTTAGGTGCTGATCCCGTTAATTTTACGGATATGCGAAAAGCACAAAAAATCACACATATCGTTTTTTTGAAATGTTTTTTCTGGAAGTATACTGATATAAAAACGGTTATTGACAGTTCTGTTTAGTTCATCTTAGATCATTGCCAATAAAAGAAAATCATATAAACTAAGAAAGTTGTGGGATAATTGTTCATCTTAGTTCAGGCTGTCCCACTTCCAGAAAATAAATATTGATGGCAAAAAACTCTTTAAGTTACCTAGAGTAATTTCAAATATAAATTATAAAAACTTATACCTCTGTATTATTTATTAGAGGCATAATAAATATTGTCAGATATCTTCTGTGTATTTTGAACTAACAGACACACAAAATAGTTTATTTTTAAATTCATCCTACATACTTTATGTATGCTTGATGGGTGGTACATAACTGAGGGCGGTAAAACAGCCTAATGATGTGGGTAATATATTTTTACTTGGCTCTTTCAGGAAATATATATTTTATTGGATCACTACTCCTTCATTTTGGAGTTATAAAGGAATTGATTGTTGTCCATTATGCCACAAATTATTTGTAAACGTGAAATCATTTATGTGTACGATATGATTTCACGCTTATGAAAATTCTTTTGATGAAACGGTTGATGCGGGTATTATAATAAAATTGATAGAAATAGTGATTTTCTATCGTTATGAAATTTCACGGAGTGGAGGGTAAATGGTTCTCTCCGGTGCTGTTAAATTGGCGCTTTCTTCTGAACTTCGTGTTAAAGCCTTTGAGATTGGATAAGAAGTTTTTTATTTTCTCAATATTCAAAGACGCCTACTTGGAGAGAATCTATGGAAAAAGAAAAACTAACGCCATTGGTGCTGACGCTTGGTTTGATAATTTATGGCTGCACTGCATCCGCTGGTCAGAACGATAAAATAGACTCAGATCGTACCTTTACAGTTCACCTGTATTCTCCCATTATCGGTGATGAGGATAGGGGCAGCATCTACGGCTCCGGCTATTCCGGACCCTATCTCGCTCCAGGAGGAGATACCGAAGTTCCTCCTGACCCTACACCAAGTTATCCGAGTATCAACCAGGTGGATGATCAGACGAACGCTTTGATGCTGTCGAGCATTGCGTCAGCGGCGGTGATGTACGCGGCCGACGAGCTTTTAATCGATTCCACGATGAAGTCTCGGCAGGGTGTTCGTCAGACCGGACCCTTTGCGGCGGCACGGATAGGGAAATACGATTTGGATGTTGCTGGAGAATTAGACACCACAGTGATTACTGGCCTTTTAGGCTATGCTTTCAACGTACAGAATTCTGAAGTCGGAGTCTTCATGGAAATGGGGCATGGAACATACGACACTCGGACAGCCACAACTGAACCCGTTGGAGAGGCGGAAGGTGATGGCAAACATAACTATGTGGGTTTTGGTATCTATGGCAATTACGCCACGCCGATCGATTGGCTGCATGTCACGGGATATGTCAAAGGCGGTTGGCTGCGCAACGAATTCTCTGTGTCATTAGATGGAGTAAGCGCAAACTTTGACCGTACCAGCAATTATTGGGGAGCTCACCTCGGTGCATATGGTGAATTTCAGGCTTCGGAAAAGTTTAAGAGCCGTACGTTCCTGAATTACTTCTACGATGGCCGAGAAAGTGAGATGCATACCGCTTCTGGTTCTGCTGAGGTGGCTGGAGCCAAGTTCCATTTTGCGTCGTTCAATTCGCATCGGGCACAGTTGGGGTCGGTGTTTGAGTATGCTTATACGGCTGACTTGCGACCCTATATTGCGTTAACTTATGAATACACATTCAAGGCCGATGCAAAAGGGCGCGCCGCCGATCAATACGGTGATTTGGCTTTAGATGGTACCGATCTCGAAGGCAGCACCGGTATTGTCTCCCTGGGCTGGACGTATCAGAACGAAGCGAGAGACTTTGAGTTTGATGCCGGCATGAACGGATACGCCGGCAAGCGCCGCGGCATCAGTGCGCAGCTGCAGGCAGCTTGGAAATTCTGACCCCGGGCAGGGCGGCTGCGGGCTGCTGAAACAACCGCGTTTGGCGTCCTGAACGCGCGGTTAACGGATCCGTCCGTGAGCGGAGTGTTTTTTAGGAGGCCGTTTCAGTCCAAGCAGCGCGAACCTATCGCGCTGCTTTTTCACTGACGCACCGCCCATCCATGGAATTTCAAATCCGCAGTCTTTTGAGTCTTGACACGATTCATCATCATGAGCCTTACTGAGGCTCCCGTCGCGGAGGCAAAGACGACACTGCTTTGTACTGGGCAGACGATCCGCGTCCGCCCATTTTGTGCTGCCTGAAACCCAGTCAAATTCAGGCACAAATGTATTCATGGAACAATATTTCATCCGTCAATAGAATTGAGACTCAATTCCGCTCTGTTGCCAATGGACTGGCAAGCAGGCGGGCCGATGAGGACAAAATGACTACTTATAGCAACAAAAAAATGCGGGAGAACCTCGGCAAATCCATTGACGAGAAGAAGCTCCAGACGATGATGGAATTGAAGCGCGCGTACAACGCGGGCGAAATCACTCTCGAAGAGGGCCGCAAGAGAGCCAAGGCAGAATTGGGCACCTTGGAGCCCTATGAGTTTGCCGTGGCCGAACAAGGTCAGCAATCGCTCGATCCCGATGAATGCCGCAAGGAAGACATTCAGGCGATGATTGATCTCTTCAGCGACGTGCTCTCCACGAAACGCCCGGAGCTCCCGGCCGATCATCCGCTCTCGCACTATTACCAAGAAAACGATACGCTGCGGGGGATCCTGAAGGAGATCGAGGATCTGGTGCAGTACCCGCTGATCAAGAACCAGTGGCTTGAGCTCTACGACCGCTTGGAAAAGTACAAGATCCACTTCAGCCGCAAGCAGAATCAGCTCTATTCGGCCTTGGAGCGTCACGGCTTTGATCGCCCGACCGACACCATGTGGCTCTTGGATGACTTCATCCGCGATGAAATCAATAAGGCCCGTTCGCTCCTCGATGCCGACAAGGACGATGAATTCATCGCCATGCAACAGACCATTGTCGATGATCTGCGCGACTTGATGGCCAAGGAAGAAACCATTCTCTATCCCACTTCCTTAGCGCTCATTCCGGCCGCGGAATTCGAGCAGATGAAGGCGGGCGACCGGGAAATCGGCTATGCCTGGGGGCAGACTGCGCAGCAAGCCGAGCCCGTCAAGGCAGCGCCGGAAGCGAAGGCAGCCGATGGTGATTTGGCTGCCGACTTGGCTGCCTTGCTTGCAAAATACGGGCACAAGACAGCTTCGCCCCAGCAGACGTTTGATGTCAGCACCGGAAACCTCACGCTCGATCAGATCAATCTCATCTATCGGCACTTGCCCGTCGACATCACCTATGTCGATGAAAACGAGATCGTCCGTTTTTACAGCGACACCAAACACCGCGTCTTCCCGCGCAGCAAGAATGTAATCGGGCGACAGGTGCAGAACTGCCATCCGCGCACGAGCGTGTTTGTCGTCATGGAGATCATCGAGAAGTTCCGCTCCGGCGAACAAAGCAAAGCAGAGTTCTGGATCAATAAGCCCGGTCAATTCATCTACATCATCTATGTTGCGGTGCGCGATGCAGAGGGCAAATTCCGCGGCGTGCTGGAAATGATGCAGGACTGCACCAAGATCCGCGAGATGCAGGGCTCCCGCACGCTTTTAAATTGGGAAAACAGCGTCGAGCGTCTCCACCAGATTCAGGAGCCCGAAGCTCCGGCTCGGCAGAACCCGGCTGCGGAGAATGCCGCTGCTGCCCCATCAGAGGGAGCGAAAACCGTTCCGGAAATCACTGCCGAGACTTATTTAAAGGACCTCATCAAGGATTTCCCGGCGCTTAAGGAGCGCATGGCGCGCATTTCGCCCAAATTTAAGCTCCTGCAGACGCCGCTCGCCCGCGTCATGCTGCCTCACGTGAAGATTGCCGACATCAGTGCCCGCAGCGGCATGGAAGTGAGCACCCTCATTGCTGCCATTAAAGAGCAGATCGAGGGGATCATCGCCGGGAAGCCCTAGTGTGGTTGGCGGCCTCCTGATTTCACTGGCGAAAGCGAAATCCTCCCGCTGGTACAGTCCCAGCGGGAGGAACGAGGAAACATGAGGTTTTGTTTCTGCCGTGAATGACGGGAGGCTTGCTCACTAAAAAGGGGAAGTCCGCCGATATTTTTATTCATCCCATGAAATTTAAAAATATATCCGGATTTCCCTGACACCTTCGGGCCGCCCCTCAAGGATGAGGAGGTCTCTCAGCATCAAGCGATCTTGGATGTCGGCTTGACGCGGGCAGGGTTCTGCTCTCGGAGGTGCGGTTTTCCGTGCGGCGCCGGCGTTGTGGCCGCCAACAACATAGGCGCGGGTCGCGCCTAAGAGCCTATCCGGAGCAGCGGTCTGCTGCTCCTCAAGCGAACCGGCCTTGTTGCGAGAGACGCGCAGCTCAGCAGCAGGAACCCATTCGAAGAGATCCCCAAGCACCAAAAAAACGCGTAAGGGCTCCGGAGGGAATTTCCGTCCTTCAGAGCGGAAAGGCTCTTAAACGGTGATTGGCGGCCAGCGTTCAGACGATTTTATCTTTGCGTATCTGTATGACGGCGCAGTTAAGGGCTTCATTGCACTTTTCGAAGTTCTTCACGCCATGAGGAATGCCGGTTTTAAACGCGAGAAAATTCCTCTCATCAATCGAAAATATTCGAGCTTGAAGAATATCCAGAGAATGATAAATCTGGATCTTTAATATCTTCAAAGCGTAATTAACGATATTATTCTAGTTTCTAAATATTAATCTATCGTAATAATTTGTTTTTTCGGTTAAATTTCTTTGTCATTGTTGTTATTTCGCTAATTTGTGATTAAATTTTTATTTAGGGTTTACGTTGATTTTTTATCAAAAAATGGAAGATTTTGTCTGTTAGATTGAAAAATGCTCAGGGTGAAAATGGGCGTCTTCAATGTAAATATGAATGTCGTTTTCATTTTGTCCTGAAGTGCCTATGGCTCTGTGCTTTGAAGCAAAGGTTTTTTGGCAGAGCTGATGAATTTTCAACCTAAGGATGATTTATGAAAAAGGGAAATCTTTCATCTGTAACACTGGCTGTCAGCCTAGTGTTCGGTGGTAATACTATTGCGGCAAACCCGTGCATCGATAAAAGCAGGGACTTTGAGGAAAGCGAAACTTATTCTGTTGACGGTGTCGATACGGTTCGTTCGAAACGAGCAGATCAATTGGTGATGATAAAAATAGATCCCGAGGAAACGCTGACTTTACAAAACACGAATAAAGAGAAGAGGTCAAGGGTTATTAAATCCGAAACAGGCAATATTGTATTTTTCGGCGGTAATTTGATTTTGCAAAAATCTGATGACTCAACAAATTACGGCGACAGTGATTCCTATAACAGACACTTCATACGTGTTTCTGAGGGCGCTTTGCTTACCGTCGATACTCAAAGTACTGTGATGGAAGGGTCTGTAGCTCGCGGAGTTGTGCTGTCCGGAATGGGACTTTTCACTAGGGGTTTTACGATGAACGTTGATCGATCCACAGTCGATTTGAGTCCGCAGCGAACTTTTGGAGCGGACGTTCGGCCTGACGGATTCCTGAATACGAAATTCGCCGACATAACGATGACTGCTGGAGCCCAAGATCCAAAAATGAATGGCATCAGGGTCTGGCATGGCGGCAGATTCTCTGCCGAATCGCTCAGTCTGCAGTTAAATGGCAGCGGTTCGAAGAATCTGGAATATATTGATGCTTTGTACGTGGGACAGGGTGATGAATCCAAGTATAAAAATCCTGCCGAGCAAATTACGATTTCGGGTCCAATACGCATTTCTATTCAGGATGCTCCTAATGCAAGAGGCTGCGCTCTAGCGCTCCTTTCTAATCGCGATTATTCCATTGCAGGCAAAACTGACATTTCAGTCAGTAAAGCCAAGACCGCTTATGGACTGTATGCCTTTCATAGGGTTAACGTTTTGGATGAGCTGACGATGGATTTTCGTGACAATACTGAAGCGATCGGCATTCGTGCTGCGAGCGAAGCAGATGTCACGGCGAAAGCGGCCAATATTCAAATGTCCGGAGGCATTACACAAGCTGTGTATTTGAAGAATGCGGCTAAGGTGACGGTGACGGATTCACTGACAACCAATGCCTCCCAAGCTTTGGTAGGCATCGACAATTCCGCAGCGGATATTCA
>OIWL01003317.1_pt1 | contig 11382 bp, 8 predicted proteins | sample 1587561 | NCBI WGS metagenome assembly OIWL01 (sample SAMEA3888903, study PRJEB22519) | human gut metagenome | biome: human gut; feature: human-associated habitat; material: faeces | place: Denmark | collected 2010
CCTCTTTGACTTCTTCCGCAACCTGATCAGGCATCGTTGCTGCAGGTGTATCTTCTTCCGGTGAGTAAGTAAATACTCCCAGACGGTCAAATTCCATCTCATCCACAAAGCCCATCAGCTCTTCGTGGTCTTCCTGTGTTTCCCCGGGGAATCCGGAGATCAGAGTGGTACGGAGCACGATGTCAGGAATCTCCCGGCGAAGCTTATTTACAATCTCCACCAGTTCTGCCTGTGTTGTCCTTCTTCCCATTCTCTTTAAGATACGGTCACTTGCATGCTGGATCGGAAGATCCAGATAATGGCAGATCTTCTTCTCCTCTTTCATGGTCTGGATCAGTTCATCGTAAATTTCCTCCGGATAGCAGTAAAGCACGCGGATCCAGCGGATTCCTTTGATCTTGCATAACTCTTTCAGGAGGATATGAAGAGATTTCTTTCCATATATATCAGTTCCATATACGGTTGTCTCCTGTGCGACAAGGATCAGCTCTTTTACGCCTTCCTCTGCCATCTCCTTTGCCTGTGTTACCAGACGTTCCATCGGAACGCTTCGGAATTTACCGCGAAGTTTCGGGATGATACAGTAGGTGCAGTGTTTATCACAGCCTTCTGCTATCTTGAGGTATCCGAAATGTCCGCCTGTTGTGAGAACACGTTTGCCAAGCTTTTCCGGAAGATAATCAATATCTTTAAATTCCTGGAAATGTTTTCCTTCCATTGCTTCACGGATTGCCTTAAGGATGTCTCCGTAGGAAGTTGTTCCAAGTACTGCATCTACTTCCGGTACTTCCTCAATGATCTCATTCTTATAACGCTGTGCCATACATCCTGTGACAACCAGGACTTTACAGCTCCCGGTTTTCTTGTATTCTGCCATCTCAAGGATGGTGTTGACGCTCTCTTCCTTTGCGTCATTGATAAAGCAGCAGGTGTTCACCACAATGGCCTCTGCTTCAGTTTCATCATCTACGATCTCGAACCCGTTACCTGTAAGAAGTCCAAGCATTTCTTCGGAATCTACAAGGTTCTTGTCACAGCCTAATGATACGAATAATAATTTCATAAATTCTCCTATAAGAATGTGCCTGAAAATATACCTCTGTAATTCTCAGACACATCCTTTTGTTTATCTATTGTGTTACCATCAGTTCTTACTCTTCAGTTGTTTCTGCAGTTGTTTCTTCTGCTGTTTCAGCAGTCTCTGTGATTTCAGAAGCCTGTGCTGATTCTTCTGTCTGTGCCTCAGCTGTCTGTTCTGTTCCTTCTTCATCCTCTTCTTCCGGAGCAAGGATCTTTACTTTTCCTTTGTAGAGCTCGTCGATCGCAACTGAGAGAGGTTTCTTGCCTTCCGCACCCTCTACCATTGGTTTGGAACCTGCAATGATCTGGCGTGCACGTTTACTTGCAGCAAGTACAAGGGAATAACGGCTGTTAAGGGACATTGTTGTATCGTCGTCCTCACTGTTTGTATTGATTGCTTCGATTAATTCTGTATAAGACGGATGTATCATGTATTTTCTCCTTTCTTTTAAGCGGTCTGGGCCGCATGTTTATCATTTCTGAAATGCTTTTGTCTGTTTCTGGATATCTGCGATAAATTCTGCATTTCTGGATACTCTGGAATGTTCACTCACAATAATCTGATGAAGATGGTCTACGCATTCCTCTACAGTATCGTTGACAAGAATATAGTCATATTGTCCCATACCTTCTGCCTCTTCACCAGCTCTTGCAAGTCTGTCTGCGATCACCTGTGCGGTTTCTGTTCCTCTGCCTGTGAGACGGCGTTCCAGTTCCTCCACAGTCGGCGGAGTTACAAACACCAGAAGTGCTTCCGGTATTTTCTCTTTGATCTTCATTGCGCCCTGGATTTCGATCTCAAGGATTACATTTCTGCCTGCCTGAAGCTGCTCTTCGACATAAGAGCGTGGAGTGCCGTAATAATTTTCCACATACTGGGCATATTCAAGCAATGCATCCTCTTCGATCAGCTTCTCAAATTCATCCCTTGTACGGAAGAAATATTCTCTGCCGTCCTCTTCACCGGGACGGGGTTTTCTGGTTGTTGCGGAGACAGATAATGCATAACCATCATATTTCTCCATGAGGCGTTTCATTACTGTGCCTTTTCCTGCACCGGAAAATCCGGAAACCACTACTAAAATTCCTTTATTCATGGGTCTCTCCCTTATCCTCGTTTTCATATATTTCTGCAAATCTCCGGGCAATGGTCTCAGGCTGAAGTGCGCTGAGCACCAGATAATCGTCGCTTGTGACGATCACTGCTTTTGTCTTTCGCCCCTGAGTTGCATCAATCAGTGACCGGGTTCCCTTTATGCTCTGCACCATTCGTTTTACAGGTGCCGCATCCGGGCTTACCACTGCCACGATTTTCTGTGAATTGACTACATTTCCAAAACCGATATTAATAAGTCTTGCCACGTTTTCTTCCTCTATTCTACGTTCTGGATCTGTTCTCTGACTTTCTCGATCTCTGTTTTCAGATCAATGGCAATGTTGGAGATCTCCAGATCACTTGATTTGGATAAAATCGTGTTTGCTTCTCTGTTCATTTCCTGTGCCATGAAGTCCAGTTTGCGTCCGATGCCTTCTTTCTCTGTTGTAAGCATCTTTTTCATGTTCCTGATGTGGCTGTGAAGGCGGACGGTTTCCTCATCATTGCAGATTTTGTCTGAAAACAGGATGACTTCTGCTGCGATGCGGTTGTCGTCGATCTGTGTGTCTTCCAGCAGCTCGGAAACTTTTGCTTCCAGTTTGGTCCTGTAGGCATTGACTACTTCCGGAGAGCGGGCTTCTACACGTAATACTTTTTCTTCAAGGCTGTCCAGTTTTCCGATAAGGTCTTTCTCAAGATTTCTGCCTTCCAGTATCCTTGTCTGGACAAATTTCTCACATGCCTCGCGAAGGGGCGGTTCCAGAGATTCCCAGAGTGCTTCCTCATCAACAGACTGTTCTTCCATGACAAGTACCTCCGGATAGCGTGACAGGGTGCTGACTTTGATATCGTAGTCAAGGTCAAAGTCCTGCTGCATCTGTTTAAGACAGGTGATGTATTCGGATGCGAGTTCTCTGTTGTATTTGAGAGCTCCGTTGTCCAGGGTGTAGTCTTCGTATGTGATGTATACATCAACTTTGCCTCTCTGGATGTAGGTTTTCATCAGGTTTCTGACTGCGCCTTCCAGGAAGTTGAGTTTTCTGGGCATTTTGATGCTGAGGTCCAGGTATCTGTGGTTGACAGATTTTAGTTCGATTGTTATTTTTCTTTCTTTGGTCACGACTTCTGCCCGGCCGAAACCTGTCATGCTTTTTATCATAGTTTTTCTCTCTTTGTCTGTCTATTAGTGTCGGGGTATGTGTGCCTGTTCTGGTTTACATACAGATTTATTATAGTTCATTATAGAATGGGAGTCAAACATTTTTTCGTTGATGGCGGTAGGAAATGTGTGGTATACTTACAAGAGGGACGCCGCAGGTGGGACGCAGGTAGGACGCAGGAGAAAATAAATAGTTCCGGGCGCGGTTTCGGGGTTTAGTCAACTCTAAGGCTTCGGAAATCTGCTAAAGGCATGAAAAAAACAGCAAAACTCGCTTCGCTCAGACAGGTTGCTGTTTTTTTCATAACGCAGATTCCCGAAGCCTAAGAGTTACTACAACCCCTGCAAATGCGCCCGGAACTATTTATTTTCTCCTGCTGGTAGCTGGCTGTTGGAGGTATATGGTATATCCTTTAAATTGAACGGCTTTCAGAAAAGCTTATTATAGTTTGTTTGTCAGAAAGGGCTTTGCCTTTCTGACGTAGGTGGTGTTTAGATTTTATGTATTACCTGTCAATTATAAAATTGTTATCAGTCATATTGGGGACTGAGATTTTGATTATTGTGAGTATTATTTAAAAAGGAGTGTTTTTATATGGCTTTTGATGGGATTACGATTGCGGCTATGGTGAGGGAGCTGCATTTGAATTTGGATGGAGGACGGTTTAATAAGATTGCTCAACCGGAGGCGGATGAGCTTTTGATTACGGGGAAGGGGGCGAATGGGCAGTGCAGGCTGCTACTTTCGGCCAGTGCTTCTCTTCCGCTGATTTATTTTACTTCCAAGAATAAGCCCAGCCCTATGACTGCGCCTAATTTCTGTATGCTGCTGCGTAAGCATATTGGAAGTGCGAGGGTTTCGGATATCAGGCAGCCGGGGATGGAGCGTGTGGTGATGTTTGAGCTGGAGCATCTGAATGAGCTGGGGGATCCCTGTAAGAAGGTTCTTATCATGGAACTGATGGGCAAGCACAGTAATATTATTTTCTGCGATGATAAGGGAATGATCCTGGATAGTATCAAGCATGTTTCTTCTCATATGAGTTCTGTGCGTGAGGTGCTTCCGGGAAGGGAGTATTTTATTCCGAAAACGCAGGATAAGCTGGATCCGCTGACTGTGAGTGAGGAGGAGTTCTATGATGTTGTGTGCAGGAAGCCATGTAATGTTTCCAGGGCTGTTTACTCTTCTCTTACTGGAATCAGTCCGGTTGTTGCGGAGGAGATCTGTTTCAGGGCTTCGATCGACGGGAGTGATGCAGCGCAGTCTCTGGATGAGGCGGCGAGGGTGCATTTGTATCATACGTTCCGCAGGCTGATGGATCAGGTTGTGGAGGGGGATTTTTCTCCGAATATTGTTTACCGGGGGGAAGAACCTGTGGAGTATGGTGTGTTTGCGTTCCAGCAGTATGGACCGGAGTATCATTCTGTGGAGTTTGAGAGTGTTTCACAGATGCTGGAGACTTATTATGCGACAAAGAATACGTTGACGCGTATCCATCAGAAGTCTTCGGATCTGAGGAGGATCGTGCAGACTGCGCTGGAGCGTAACCGTAAGAAGCTGAGTCTGCAGGAGAAGCAGATGAAGGATACTGCGAAGAAAGAGAAGTATAAGGTTTACGGGGAGCTGATCAATACTTATGGGTATGGGCTGGAGGATGGATGTAAGTCGTTTAAGGCTCTGAATTATTATACCAATGAGGAGATTACCATTCCTCTTGATCCTACTATGACTCCGGCGGAGAATTCCAAGAAGTATTTTGACAAGTATGGAAAGCTGAAGCGTACAGAGGAGGCTCTGACTGAGCAGATTGCAGATACGAGAAGTGAGATTGAGCATCTGGAGTCTGTTTCCAATGCTCTGGATATTGCTCTGGCTGAGAGTGATCTGGCACAGATCAAGGAAGAGCTGATGGAGTATGGGTATATTAAGAAGCATTATGACCGCAGGAAGGGGCAGAAGGCGCAGAGTAAGTCTAAGCCGTTCCATTATGTGACTGAGGATGGGTATGATATTTATGTGGGAAAAAATAATTTCCAGAATGATGAGCTTACCTTTAAGTTTGCCACAGGGAATGACTGGTGGTTTCATGCCAAGAAGATGGCCGGTTCGCATGTGGTCGTGAAGTCTAAGGACGGAGAACTGCCGGATCATATCTTTGAGATTGCGGGACAGCTTGCCGCTTATTATTCCAAAGGACGTACTGCTCCTAAGGTGGAGATTGATTATATCCAGAAGAAGCAGGTGAAAAAGCCTGCAGGGGCGAAGCCCGGATTTGTGGTTTATTATACAAATTATTCGCTGATGGCTGAGCCGTCATTAAAAGGAGTCAGGGAAGTCTGATCATACTGTTGTATAGTTACAAATATTAAAAGAATTGCGGGAGCTGCTTTGCAGCGGAGTAAGTAATTCGTGGATGTCAGGTCAGGGGTGAAATACCTTTTGACCCTGACATTATATAACAATAATTAAGGAGAATTTCTTTTTATGAGTATTTTGAATGTTGAACATCTGACACATGGTTTCGGAGACAGGGCGATTTTTAATGATGTGTCTTTCCGCCTGTTAAAGGGCGAGCATATTGGACTGGTTGGTGCCAACGGGGAAGGTAAATCTACTTTCTTTAATATTGTAACTGGAAAGCTGATGCCGGATGAGGGTAAGATTGAATGGGCAAAGAATGTACGTGTCGGCTATCTGGACCAGCATTCTGTTCTTTCTCAGGGTATGTCCATCCGTGACGTGCTGAAGTCTGCGTTCTCTTATCTCTTTGAGATGGAGGAAAGAATGAATGGGATCTGTGACTCTCTTGGCACTGCTTCTCCTGAGGAGATGGATACTCTGATGGAGGAGCTGGGAACTATTCAGGATACCCTTACCATGCATGATTTCTATGTGATCGATGCGAAGGTGGAGGAAGTTGCCAGAGCCCTGGGACTTCTGGATATCGGACTGGAACGTGATGTTACAGACCTGAGTGGTGGTCAGAGGACCAAGGTTCTGCTTGGCAAGCTGCTTCTGGAGAAGCCGGATATCCTGCTTCTGGACGAGCCTACCAACTATCTGGATGAGGAACATATCGAATGGCTGAAGCGTTATCTGCAGGATTATGAGAATGCATTTATCCTTATCTCCCACGATATTCCGTTTCTGAATTCTGTTATCAATCTGGTTTATCATATGGAGAATCAGGAACTGAACCGTTATGTCGGGGATTATGACCATTTCCAGGAAGTGTATGAGGTGAAGAAGGCTCAGCTTGAGGCTGCTTACAGACGCCAGCAGCAGGAAATCAGTGAACTGAAGGATTTCGTCGCAAGAAATAAGGCCAGGGTTTCTACAAGAAATATGGCAATGTCCAGACAGAAGAAGCTGGATAAGATGGATGTGATCGAGCTTGCTGCCGAGAAGCCGAAGACTGAGTTTCATTTTAAATACGGACGCACTCCGGGGAAATATATTTTCGAAACGAAGGATCTGGTTATTGGTTATAATGAACCTCTTTCCAGACCTGTTACTCTCTCTATGGAAAGAGGAAATAAGATTGCGCTGGTTGGTGCAAACGGTATCGGTAAGACAACTTTACTGAAAAGTATTCTGGGGTTGATCCCGTCTCTGAAGGGTTCCTGCGAACTTGGGGAGAATCTTCAGATTGGATATTTTGAGCAGGAAGTAAAGGGTGATAACAAGACTACCTGTATTGATGAAATCTGGGCGGAGTTCCCGTCTTATACTCAGTATGAGGTGCGGTCTGCTCTCGCCAAATGCGGTCTGACTACCAAGCATATTGAAAGTCAGGTACGTGTACTGAGTGGCGGGGAGCAGGCGAAGGTGCGTCTGTGTAAGCTGGTGAATAAAGAAACGAACATTCTGCTTCTGGACGAGCCTACCAATCATCTGGATGTGGATGCAAAAGAAGCTTTGAAGCAGGCATTGATCGAATATAAGGGAAGCATTCTCCTGATCTGCCATGAACCGGAGTTTTACCGCGATGTGGTTTCTCAGGTATGGGACTGCAGTAAATGGACTACAAAAGTATTATAATAATTAGTATATGAAGGGTTATTACAAATGAGTAAAGCAAAAACTGTGGATCTGACTTCCGGTCCGATCCTGAAAACTCTGGCAGAGCTGGCTCTGCCTATCATGATTTCTTCCATGCTGGGAACAGCATACAGTATTATGGATATGGCATGGATCGGACTGCTTGGTGCAAAGGCGGTTGCAGGCGTGGGAGTAGGCGGAATGTATGTCTGGCTCTCCCAGGGGCTTGCATCCCTGTCAAGAATGGGCGGACAGGTAAATACAGCTCAGGCATGCGGGCGCAAAGATTATAACCAGGCACGTTCCTATGCTGCCGGTTCTCTGCAGCTCACTGCACTGTCCGGCATTTTGTTTGCTGCTGTCTGTGTTATTTTCATACAGCCTCTGCTGGGATTTTTTAATCTGACCGACGCAGAAACTTATACTGCTGCCAAATCTTATACATTGATCACCTGTGGACTGATTCTTTTTTCTTATCTGAATCTGACGCTGACAGGACTCTCTACTGCGCAGGGAGATTCCCGCACTCCCCTGCTTGCAAACTTTATCGGGCTTGCAGGAAATATGATCCTGGATCCGCTGCTGATCCTTGGCATCGGACCTTTCCCGAGGCTGGAGGTTGCCGGAGCCGCTATTGCGACAGTAAGTTCACAGATTCTGGTTTTTGTGGTGATGGTTATGCGTATCCGGCATTCCAGACTGGAGCCCAATGTTTTACAGCATCTGAATCTGCTGTCTGTTTTTCCAAAAGAATATTATAAGCACATTTTCAGGATCGGGTTTCCCACAGCTATACAGGGAAGCATTTACTGTTTCATCTCCATGATTCTGACCCGTATGGTTTCCGGTTATGGTGCTGCCGCTATTGCAACGCAGCGTGTTGGCGGACAGATTGAATCCGTATCCTGGAATACTGCTGATGGTTTTGCTTCAGCACTGAATGCTTTTATTGCCCAAAACTACGGTGCACGAAAAAAAGACCGTATCCGTAAAGGTTACAGTCTGTCATTTCGCGTTCTCACAATTTGGGGCCTGTTTGTCACTGCAGCTTTTGTCTTTCTTCCGGAACCAATTGCCAGGTTATTTTTCCACGAAAAAGAAGCGCTGGATACTGCTGTCAATTATCTGGTCATTATCGGATTCAGTGAAGTCTTTATGTCCATTGAGCTGATGACAGTGGGCGCATTATCAGGACTTGGACGCACCAGATTATCCAGTATGATCAGTGTGATCCTGACAGGCTCACGAATCCCGCTGGCATTGATCCTGACACATGCGGGAATGGGATTAAATGGTGTATGGTGGGCGCTTACAATCTCTTCTATCGTGAAGGGAATCGTGTTTACACTGACATTCCGGCATATCAGCAGGCGGTTGCCTGAAAAGGTCTAAAAATACAGCTGGCAAACTCAAAAGAGGACTGTTCAGAAAAATTTCTGTCAGTCCTCTTTTTACTATTTCTATTATTTCGCAACAAAGTTTACGATCTTGTTCGGTACATAAATCTCTTTGATAAGGTTCTTACCTTCCAGGAAGGAAGCAATTCTCTCGTCTGCTTTGGCGATCTCGAATGCTTTTTCTTTTTCACATCCGTTAGGGATTACGATTGTTCCTCTTACTTTACCGTTTACCTGTACACCGATCTCAACGGTCTTGGCAATTGTTTTGCCTTCATCGTATTTCGGCCATTCGGAAACTGCCAGTAAGCCTTCACCTCCGATGAATTCCCAGATTTCTTCGCAGATATGCGGTGCGAACGGGCTAAGCAGTTTGATAAAGATGGTAAGGTCATCTTTGCTTAAGTGTCCTTCTGCTGTGATCTCATTAATGAGTGTCATCAGGCTGGCAATCGCTGTATTGAATTTCAGGTTCTCGATATCAGAAGAAACTTTCTTGATGGTACGGTGGAGTTTCATCTCCAGTTCATCAGATACGGATTCTTCAGAAAGGATATCTGTCAGACCTGCAACACGGTCCAGGAACTTCTTACAGCCCTTTACAGAGTTCTCGCTCCATGGTGTAGCTGCGCCATAGTCACCCATAAACAGCACATAGGTACGAAGAGTATCTGCACCGTATTCTTCTACAATATCCAGCGGGTCAACTACATTACCCTTGGATTTACTCATTTTATCTCCGTCCGGTCCGAGGATCAATCCCTGGATGGAACGTTTTGCGTATGGTTCCGGTGTATTTACTACGCCAAGATCATACAGGAAATGATGCCAGAATCTGGAGTAGATCATATGTCTGGTAACGTGTTCCATACCACCATTGTACCAGTCAACAGGCATCCAGTATTTCAGTTTGTCCATATCTGCCAGTGCATTTGCATTGTGCGGATCTGTATATCTTAAGAAATACCAGGAAGATCCTGCCCACTGAGGCATAGTATCTGTCTCACGCTTCGCTGCAGCACCACATTTCGGGCATGTGCAGTTTACGAAAGAATCAATCTTTGCAAGTGGGGACTGTCCGTCTTCACCCGGCTCGAAGTCCTTTACATCCGGCAGGCGCAGCGGAAGTTCGTTCTCCGGAACTGCCACAACACCGCAGTTCGGGCAGTGGATAAGCGGGATTGGCTCACCCCAGTATCTCTGGCGGTTGAATGCCCAGTCTTTCATCTTATACTGAACACCGGCTTTACCGATTCCTTTTTTCTCCAGTTCTTCCAACATACGCTCAATAGAATCTTTCTTCTTTGCATATCCGTTCAGGAAATCGGAGTTTACCATTTCGCCGTCGCCTGTATAGGCTTCTTTGGAAATATCTCCGCCTTTGATAACTTCGATAATGTCGATGCCGAATTTCTTCGCGAAATCATAGTCACGCTGGTCGTGAGCAGGTACTGCCATGATAGCACCTGTACCATATCCCATCATTACATAGTCAGCAATGTAGATTGGGATTTTCTTACCGTTAACCGGGTTGATTCCCTCAAGTCCCTGGATTCTCACACCTGTTTTATCTTTTACAAGCTGAGTTCTCTCAAACTCTGTTTTCTTTGCACACTCATTACGATATGCAGTGATCTCATCCATGTTTGTGATTTTATCTGCATATTTGTCAATGATCGGATGTTCCGGTGCGATTACCATGAATGTTACACCAAACAGAGTATCCGGTCTGGTTGTATAGATTTCAAGTTTCTCATCGATTCCGTCAACATCGAAGTTAACGAAAGCACCTTTTGATTTGCCGATCCAGTGGATCTGCTGCTGTTTTACATTATCCGGATAGTCTACATCTTTCAGACCTTCCAGAAGCTTATCTGCATACTGGGTGATTCTTAAATACCATACATCTTTTGATTTCTGAACAACATCGCTGTGGCAGATATCACATTTACCGCCCTGGCTGTCTTCATTGGAAAGGACTACTTTACAGTGCGGGCAGTAATTAACCAGTGTTCTGTCTCTGAATACAAGACCTTTTTCGAACATTTTCAGGAAAATCCACTGTGTCCATTTGTAATAGTCTTCATCTGTTGTATCGATCACACGGTTCCAGTCAAAAGAAAATCCAACTTTCTTTAACTGGTTTGAGAATCTCTTGATGTTCTCATCTGTGATGATACGTGGATGTGTTCCGGTCTTTACCGCGTAGTTCTCTGTCGGGAGACCAAATGCATCAAATCCGATCGGGAAAAGTACATTATAGCCTTCCATACGACGTTTTCTGGAAATAACCTCCAGACTGGAATATGCTTTGATATGTCCTACGTGCATACCGGCACCGCTTGGATATGGGAACTCTACCAGACCATAGAATTTAGGTTTGTCACTGTTATCTTTGGCTTCGAAGACTTTGGCCTCTTCCCATTTTGCCTGCCACTTAGGCTCGATCTTTTTAAACAAGTATTTCATCTCTATACTTCCTCCAACATTTTGCTGTATGTGAACTACCCGGTAACAGAGTTACCAGGGCATCTGACTTAAGGCGAGATACCGTCTTTTTCAGGGTGCGTCCATGACACCACTACTGTTTGCTCCACTGAGCTACACA
>OIWL01003318.1_pt1 | contig 11381 bp, 12 predicted proteins | sample 1587561 | NCBI WGS metagenome assembly OIWL01 (sample SAMEA3888903, study PRJEB22519) | human gut metagenome | biome: human gut; feature: human-associated habitat; material: faeces | place: Denmark | collected 2010
CGTTGTATGAGTGTTGATTTTAGTTTTATATCCTAATTTATTAAATGTGTCTTAACACAAAATATAAGTGCTTTGTAGAACGAAAATATATCGTGTTTAATTTTCATGTACAAAATTTGTAACACCATTGCTTTACGAAAAAGATTTGTTCTCATTTCATGAAACTAAGAACTTCCAAAGTTCCTTGTTGAATAAGATTTCAATATTGTCAAATGAAAGTTATGAATCATATCAAACACTTCTTCCCTTTTATTTGCTTATTTATTTAAAAGATGCATATCTTTTGCACAAAAATTCATTGAATGCTTTAAAATATATCTAGGAAGGTGTTGTATGAAAAGAATATTTACAATTATAATGATAGGCATCTTGCTTGTTGGATGTGCTAAAACAGATTTTTTAATAGAACACGATTGGGTTCACTATGACACTACATGCATTGAAACCATCTATTTTGGTAAGGATGGTCACTTTGCGTATTATAGTGATGAGGGAAATCCGGTTAATGATTCAGATTTGTATGATCAATATTCTTATGATTCTAAAAGTAAAAAGATTCATTTAAATCCTACAGGTGATATGTCAATTCAAGTGTTACGTTATAAAAAATCAAGACTTCTTCTAAATATTGATGGAGATATAAAAGAATTTTTTGATTCTAAAGATAAGATCATAGATGGAGCTTATCCAAGAGATCTTGCGTATGATACAGATAATATAACGAATGGTTTTAGTTCATACCTGGCAATTCTTGATAAGGATGGTTCTCAAATTATTACTGCTCCTGCAAATTATGATGGTGATGATCCAGAATTTAAAGAGTATGAAGTTTCAGAAACACTAGTAGATAATCCAGAATTTTATTTGTGGACTTATAATGTGGATCAATCTGATATTGAATCAAACTATTCTCAATTGACTGAAAAAGAAGCTATTAACATAATCAAAAATGGAAGTGCCATTGGATTCGTACAGTACAACGAATCTGCAAAGATTACTAAAATTGTATTTTATTCAAGTGCAATTATAGAATAATAAAACAATGAAATATATAATCACGCTATATATTAAGCAAATACATGAGCTATAGAAACAAATGTTAATATTTCTTTTGCACATTGCTATACATAGTGTTATACTTACAATTGCTAGATAAGAACCCTTACTCACATCTTATCTAGCCTATTCCAAATGGCCAGCATTCTTTCTTACCCTTTCAGAGTGTTGGCTTTCATTTTGTTGAAAATACAAAGTATGTAAACTTTTTGTAAAAAAGTGACATATGTCAATATATTTTTCATTTTCACGTGTTATAATGTTTTTAGTTAGATGACTTCAAACGCCAACATAATAATTTTTAGCATATGAAAATAACGCCAACTACCTCATATGTTACATTTCATCTAACAGTCGATTAGAGAACTAGACTCCTCAAACACTAACATTCTAGTTCTCTCCTCTATTATAGATATTTTGAGTCAACAATTAAAGTTGGCTCTTTTTCATTTAAATGGTATATTACTCTATGCAGAAATGAGTTGATTGTATGAAATTAAAAATATGGTTAGGTAAAATTATTCCATTAGTAATTATTGCACTAGGTGAAGTTGGATTGTATTTTACATTATTCAAATGGCTAACTTCTTCTTTTGTGTTTATCGAAGTTGCATTACACATTCTATCTGTTTTAATTATCTTAAATATCGTTCGAACAAGCAGACACTTATCTTCCGATTTAATGTGGATTTTATTAATCATGTTGTTTCCAGTTTTTGGTACATTTGTATATGTATTGATGTTGTTAAGTTTATTATTTGGAAAAACATTTCGAAATATCATTCAAGAACAGAAAAAAGCATCTTCTTATTATATACAAGATGCATCCATCATCGATGAAATTCGAAAAAATAATAAAGATTATGTTTCACAACTTGCCTTTCTATCTGAAGAAGGCTTTCCTTTTTATCATAATACCGGTTTTAAATATTATGCTCCATGTGAAAATGGTTTTGATGAGATGTTAAAAGAGCTAAAAAAAGCGGAGAAATATATTTTTATGGAATATTTCATTATTGAAGAAGGCATCATGTTTAACTCCATACTTTCTATATTAGAAGAAAAAGTAAAACAAGGCGTTGAAGTACGTATTATGTATGATGACATGGGATCATTAGGTACACTTCCTGCTTCTTATGCCAAACAATTGGAGAAAAAAGGGATTAAAGCAGTGTCTTTTAATCGAATCTCCCCTATTATCAATACAATTATGAATCATAGGGATCATCGAAAAATATTAGTTATTGATGGAAAGGTTGCCTTTAGTGGTGGTGCTAATTTAGCTGATGAATATATCAATAAAAAAGTGAAATATGGTCATTGGATGGACAATATCATTTGTGTTAAAGGTAAAGCTGTATGGTCTTATCTAGTCATGTTTTTGACAAACTGGAATGCTTTACGCCATGAAGATGAAGATTATACTGTTTTTAAAAACTCCAAGATTGTTGATGAAACATCTTTTGATGGATATATTGCTCCCTATGCAGAAACACCTTTAGACCAAGAATTAACCGGACAATCCGTATATGAAGACTTGTTAAATAGTGCCAATGAATATGTATATATTATGACACCATATTTGATTATTGATTCTGAAATGATCAACACGTTGATTCATACCGCAAAAAAAGGTGTAGATGTACGAATCATTATGCCAGGCATTGCCGATAAACAAATCGTGCATGATATGGGTACAACTTACTATGCACAACTCATTCAAGGTGGTGTTAAAATCTATGAATATGAACCTGGATTTGTCCATTCCAAAGTCTTTGTATGTGATGATACATATGCCACAGTAGGAACAATCAATTTGGATTATCGTTCACTATATCTACATTTTGAAAATGGTACTTTATTATATAAGTCAAAAAAGATTTTGGATGTGAAACAAAACTTTATGAATACATTGTCAAAATGTAAAGAAATGCAAATTGAAGATACCCATGTTAATATTGTCAAAGGATTATTCTTAAGCATTATTCGAATCTTTTCGCCATTATTATAGAAAAATGCAAGGTTAAATCCTTGCATTTTTAGTAGAATTAAAATAATGATTTTACACAGCCATACATTCCAGCATCATTTTCAAGTTTTGCCAAAACGATAGGTGTATTTTCACATGCATGGAATGCATACTCTTTAAAGAATGTGCTAATTCTTGAAGTTAAGATATCTCCAGCTTTAGAAACGCCACCACCAATCACAATGATTTCTGGATCAATTACACAACATACTTGTGCAATTGATTTAGCTAAGATTTTACAAGTTAGATTGACAACTTCATTGGCGATTTCGTCCCCATTTTTAACTTCATCATAAATATTCTTGGCTTCTAAAGATGCATAGTTTCGTAAACTCGAATTACGAGTATCTTGTTCTAATGTTTTCTTAGCTTGTGTAACTATTCCAGTAGCTGAAACATATTGTTCTAAACATCCATGGTTACCACAGTTACATGCGATCGGTTCATCATCCTTTACAGGCATATGACCAATTTCCCCACCTGCACCATGAATTCCGGAAACATTTTTCCATCTAAAACACAACCGCCTCCAACACCAGTTCCAAGTGTAACCATCAATACGTCTTGGTATCCTTTTCCTGCCCCTTGCCACATTTCTCCAAGGGCTGCTACATTGGCATCATTTCCTACTTGTACACTAAAGCCAGAAATTTCATTAAATTCCTTTTCGACATTGAATGCGTTCCAACCTTATTAAAAATCTCAATAAGAATCAATCACTTTCATATACTTGTTTGATTAAATCATCGACAATTAATTTTGTATATCTTTTACATCCATATGGAATGCCATCGCATAATGCATAATCACCAGAATATTTAATGGCTTTACTACTTTTTAGATGCAAAGTATATCGGCTACTACACGCACCACTTAGCAATGATTTATATGTTTTTTACTGCCTAAATTTATTCTAATTTCAACTACCCCAAATCGTTAATATATATTGAGGTTCATCTAGATTATGATTTTCTTTCTTGGTTTACGAATAAAAGCCATGATATTGGAATCATCAAGGACCATACAGCCTTTTAGATCTATTCCTTCGTAAAAACTTCACCTCTATTTTGTGCAAGAAAATAAAGAATATCAAACTCTTTCGGTGTTAAACAATACCCAGTATCATCTCTAAAAGAATGACACTAACTACAATAAAAGCTACAAAGGCTGGTCTTTTATAGATTGAAACATTTGAATAATCCATTACATTTGATAATTTTGACATGCCATACTTTCCTAAATAGATATAAATAGGATCTCTAAAATTTTTAATATATTTTAATTTACGAGATAAAAAGATGTCTTCTAATCTTCTACAGAAAAATTCATCCTCTAAATACGGCATGATTTTAGGATCTGTAAAAACTTGTACAATCTCTTTTGAACCAATCTTTTTTGGCAAACTTTTTTCAATCGAATTTAATATATCTTGATAAACAACTACATCCTTTTCACTTTTCACAAACAATGTTTCTGCTTTAGGAATAGGTGGAGGAACAATTGTATCTTCTTTAATTGAAATGGGTTGTGCTTTAATATCTTGTCCACTTTGTTCAAATGAAACAGATTCTATTTCTTGATCTGAATGTAGACATTGTTGATAAGCCGCTTGAATCTGTTTAAATTCCTCTGGATTTTCTTCAGGATGATATTGTTTTAAAAGTTTGGCATATGCCCTTTTAATTGTCTTTTTATCACTTGTAGGCTCAATCCCTAATATTTCCCACGCATTCATGCCAAATACTCTCCTTCTTCATCCTCCTCTTGACTAAAGATATCTAAAGAATCTACATTTTGACTTTCTTCGATTTGATTCAAGATTTGTGAAACTTGATTAATAAGACGTTTTCTTTTTTGGATATTGTTGATCAAACTTTCCATATCTTTTGTGAATTCAGTATGAAGTTTCATCAAATAATCCTGTGTTTCTTCATCCACTTCTTTATAGATTCTTTCAATACGAGCAAGTATGGCATCCACTTCATTATTTTGATATAAAGCTAAAGATACTTCTTTGATAGAATCCAAACGAACAGACGTATCCACTTTTTCTAGCACATCGCCTTTTGATACTCTAAAGATATAATGTTCCTTTGTAGAATGGACAATGGCTTCTACATACAACATGGAATTAATGTCGTACGAATAGATCAAATCAAACGATTCATAATCATGCATATTTCTAGGAACATGAATAAAAGCTTGACCTAAAAATAAATTTTCTTTCGCATACATGGCCTGTCCTTGAAACACACTAATATCGACTATAGTTTGTCCTTTATGCACGGTACGCAAAGTCATCTTTTTACTTGTTGGTAAAACTGAATTCTTAGGAATAAGCACGGTTGATAATTCTAAGTCTGGATTTTGTTCATTGTAAGTAGAAGTGCTTAAGGAGAAAGGACAAATATCAGTCACAACTACATCTTTAATATTTTCATCCCTTTGTTTAATGCCAATATATTTTCCAAGCCCAAGTACAACTAAAGAATCCATGTTTTCTTCTTTTAGTACAGGAATATTTAAAGCGTCTGATAAATAATGTTGAAGTACCGGCATTTTGCTTGAGCCTCCTACAAGAATCAAACTATCGAGTTCACTCGCCGAAAAACCACTATCCTTAACAGCTTTACCAATGACATTTTTACAAGATTCCAGTAAAGAATGCGTAATATTAAATAATACATTTTCATCAAATACGCATCTATAATTTATACTTGAATGAGTTAAAGATATTTCAACCACATTTTGTGTACTCAACTTAATTTTGGCTTGTTCACAAGCCCGTAAAATGCTTTGTTGAAAAGAAGAGTCTAAGATATTATAGTCTAATCCATTTTTCAAACAAAAATATTCAGCCATAGCTCGATCAAAATCTGTGCCACCCAAATGATTATTTCCACTAATCGCATTGATACTAATCACATTTTCAAAACAGTCAACGACGGAAACATCTAATGTGCCTCCACCAAAATCAAATACAACGAAGGTTTCATATTCATCGTCCATGTGACATGCGATAGCTGCAGCACTTGGTTCGTTGATCAAACGCTCTACTTTAATTCCTAAAAGTTCTCCTATTCGCTTTGTATCCTGTCTTTGACGTGCATTAAAATAAGCAGGCACACTGATCACAACTTCATCGATAGATTCATGTAAATAATTTTGCGCGTCTTCAATCAATTGTTTCACAATAAAAGAAGATAGTGTTGCCGAATCATAATCTTTCTTGTCTAATTTATAAGTAACATCTGTACCCATATTTCGTTTAAACAAAGATGCACTACATTCTGGATGCGTAATTAATCTTTCCTTAGCCAATTTTCCAACAACAATCTTACCATCCAAGATACTGACAGCACTTGCAGTTACATATTCGCCATACGCATTGGGAATCCGTACTGGCTTTCCTTCTTTATAGACAACCGCCAAACTGTTGGTTGTTCCTAAATCTACGCCTAATATTGTCATAACTACTCCTAACAAAAGTTTAAAATGGCTAGAATAATACTAAATACTAAAGAAATACTTCCATATACAATTAGAAAATATTTTAATACAATGGATAGTACATGTTTATAGCCTTCTGCATATTTAATAAAAACAGATTTTTTGCGTAGTACAAAATATAGAATGATACATACAATGCCTACAATTCCATTATAGATGATTAAAAGTGGAATCAACATCGATAAAAAGAACACACATAGTATCCATCCTACACAAAACATCATCAATAGTAATACACACAATCCGCCCATAATATCGCCTTCTTTAACTCCACTATAGCATACTAAAAGCGGTATTACTACCGCCTAGAAGTCTTTGTGGAATCTTCCTCCATAATGATTGTGTTTATAGTTTGTGATATACAAATAGAAGACTAATACACCTACAAGAATAATGCCTACAATAAATAAAGTATGAGCTGACATCTTTCCATATAGGAACATGCATCCACACCCAACAAGTAATAATACATCGACAATAATAACAACAGGATCTAATTTCTTCATATCTTGACACTTCCTTTCAATTTCTTGATATAATAGTTTGGTATGAAAAATGAAACAATGATTGGACATATTTTAGCTTTTGTATGCATTATGATTTGGGGTTCTACCTTTGTATCGAGTAAGATACTACTTGATACATTTACACCCATTGAACTTCTTTTTATACGCTTTTTAATTGGTTTTTTAACACTATGCATCTTAAGTCCTAAAATATTAAAACTAGGAAAAAGAAAAGATGAAATTTGGTACATCCTTAGCGGATTAACCGGTGTTTTCCTATATTATTTTATTGAAAGTACAGCCCTAGTTTATACCTATGCCACAAATGTAGGTGTCATAATATCGATAGCACCCTTCTTTACTTCCATACTTGCCTATTTATGTTTTAAAGATGAACCCTTTAAGATCAACTTTGTGGTAGGCTTCATTGTAGCTTTTATTGGAATCTTCTTCATTAGCTTTAATGGCCAACAAATGCACCTATCTCCAAAGGGAGATATTCTTACAATTGTAGCCGCCATAATGTGGGCTATATATAGTGTTGTATTAAAGAAAGTCAATGCATTAGGACATACTTCCATTCAAAATACGAAACGAATCTTTGCGTGGGGACTTTTCTTTATGACACTCAGCCTTCTAATATTAGGATTTGATGTATCCATAGATGAGATTCTAATCCCACGCAATTTATTGAACCTGCTTTTCTTAGGTGTGATAGCTTGTGCAGGATGCTTTGTGATTTGGAACCATTCTTGTTCCATATTAGGAAGTGTTAGAACCAATCAATATGTATATTTAAACCCCATCGCCACAATTATCTTTTCAGTAATTATCCTACATGAAAAGATTACGCCATGTATTGTTCTTGGAACTATACTTACTTTATCTGGCTTAATTATATCCGAATACAAGAAGGAATCTTAACCAATTCTTTCTTTTATTTTGAATAAAATTGATTTAGCTTCTTTCAAATCACTTAAGTACATATCACTATTAAACAACACCTTCTCTTTCGATACATATATGGTCAAAATAGTTTCATTTTTTTAATACAACCTTAACTCCAACAAATAGATATGGATTTTGTAGAATCCAAGATGGTAATGGTCCGCTAGGAAGTATAGCCGTAAATGGAACACCCTTTCCTTTTTACTAAGCTTTTTCATTTAAGACACAAAAACGAACTACATCCCTATAAGAATATGTATCGGATGGAATGGTAAACTGTTTATTCAAATCATCAAATCTTATATATTTATCTATATTCAGAATTAAACCTCCACATTATTAAGCAGCCAATAATCAGGATAATGCCACTCACAATGAAACTTTTATTTTAGATAAGTAATAATAAGCCAAGCGATTACACAGCCAAATTAAAACTATGATTACACAATTTCCAAATACCCTTTTATCCATACCCTATCTCCTTATCTTCATATTAATCATTTAGCCATTTAGAATCAAATGTATTGTCCAAATAGGTCATTTAAAAGGAAAAAAAAGTAAGGTCTTGCCTTACTTAAATCTTTGGTTGATATCGCATATCCGATACATTATATACAGTAATAAATGCTTTTGGATCGAGTGTATTAATGAATTTCATCAACTTTTGATATTCCGCTTTATCTACGATTGTGATGATTTCATTACGTTTTTCCATATTGTATGCGCCATACGCTTCATATACCGTTGCTCCACTATGTAGTTCATGGATGATAAATTCACGAAGCTCTTTTTCTTTTGGCGTGATTATACATACTCTTCGTTTAATATTATGATCAAAAATAAAATGATCGAGAACAATGCCGTTAAAATAAGTACCCAAAATACTTAACACAACCGTTTTCTTATCATAGACAAGGGCTGCGGATAAGGCAACACACATACCCGATAGAGACATGGCTTTTCCTAGTTCCATATGCAGATATTTGTTCATGATCTTTGCGACAATATCAAGCCCTCCAGATGAAGCATTTCGATTAAATAAAATACTCAATCCCACACTCACTACAAGAATGTAGCACAATACATCCAATTCTTGACTGTTTGTGAAAGATACAAAATTTGGAAACAGGATTTCAAAAAATGCAAGAAAAATAGGTAGCATAATACTTGTATAGACTGTTTTTACACCAAATTCTTTGCCACAAGTTAGAAAACCAATAATTAATAAAACAACATTTAAGATCATGGTAATGGCAGATAATGGTAACGGCACAAAATTAGATAGTATGATACCTAATCCAGAAATACTACTTACAGAAGTATGACTAGGCACTAGAAAAAAATAGACGGCTGCTGCAATAATTCCAACTGCGAGTGTCAAAATCATGGCTTCCTTTAAGATATTTTTATAATTATATTGTTTATTCATGAAAACTGTCTCCTAATAATTCACTATTACTATTATTCTATCAAAAAGTAATAGTTCATTCCATGCTATTATGAATACGGATATTGACCCAAATCAAAAGGAATCCTAAAATACATGATTATGGATTCTTTTTTAAATTAACACTCAATGGCTACTTTAATTACACCATCACGTTTGTTTTCAAATAGTTCATACCCTTGCGCAATTCGACTAAGAGGATATGTATGTGTAATCAAAGGTTCTGTATTGATCTTACCTTGTGCAATCAATTTTAAAATCTTTTCACAATCACAACCATCAACACCACCTGTTTTGAAAGTCAGGTTTTTCCCATACATGTCGGGAAGTGGTAAAACTTGTGGTGTATCATATAAAGCTACGATTGTCACAATCGCATTTGCTCTTGCACATTGCCATGCAAGCTGAAAAGTAGATGGAACACCCGCAACTTCAAGAACAACATCTGCACCACCATGATCACTATTTTCTAGCACAAAGTCTTTGCATTTTTCTGGAATTACTGTTAAAACTTCTGGATAATGTTCATGGATAAAAGCAAGGCGAGACTCATCTTTTTCACACATAATTATTCTTTTTGGCTTTTGAAGCATAACACATAGTAAAGTACAAATACCTGTAGGTCCAGCACCAATAATCAATACAGTATCCTCTTCCTTGATTTCTGAAATACGAGTTGCCCAATATCCTGTTGCTAATACATCCCCTACAAACAAAGCTTGTCGATTACTGACACCATCAGGTATTTTATTCAATCCTTGATCAGCAAAAGGAACACGTACATATTCTGCTTGTCCACCATCAATTCGACATCCAAGAGCCCATCCTCCATTTTCATCCGTACAGTTATTTACATAGCCATTTTGACAGAAAAAACACTCACCACAAAAAGTTTCTACATTCACCGTTACACGATCTCCAGGTTTTACATGAGTTACTTTACTTCCAACTTCTTCTACAATACCCACCATTTCATGACCAACTGTAATACCAGGCACAGCACGAGGAACACTACCATGTTTAATATGCAGATCACTTGAGCAAATGCTTGCAAGTGTTACTTTTACAATCGCATCCCTTTCATGAAGAAGGACTGGTTTTGGCTTTTCTATCAATTCAAATTTTCCTTTTTCCAAATACGTATATGTCAACATACAATTTTTACTCCTATTCTATTCTTACTTATTAAACGATTTACCAATTTTCAGCTAACTGTAATCCAGTTTCTATAGCCTGTTGCACTTTCTCTTTAACTTCAGAAACATAGTCCATATTTTGTGCAGCTATCACATCCATAGGACCAATCCCTCATAGCCAGCTCAGTGCCTTTAAATAAGGTGTGGCCTGTTTTAATGGATCGCCAGTCGAAATATCCATGCCACGTGTTGTGATATACAACAATTTCTCTACCTTACAATTACCGTAACAAGTTTTATCATCACTTTTAAATGTTGCATTAAATATGGAACATAATTCCAAAAAATTCTTAAGTGCAGTCGGATAGGACATATCCCAAAACGGGGCGGCTATGACGATTCAATCTGTATCACGAATCATCTTTGCCCATGATAATGATTGTGAATCATAGTTTCCATGCATTCTTTGTTGAATAAGATCTTCCTTTATGATTTCAAGAGGAAGTTCATTTATAACAAACTTCGTAATAGCATATCTTTCAGATAGCTAAGAAATAATTGGCTCGGCAATTCTTCGGGTTCTAGACTCTTTACGCATACATGCATCTATATACACTAGTGATTTCATATTTTTCCTCATCTCTTATTATAAGCATATGTTATATATAATTAATGTAACACATTCTATCTTAAGTATAATACATTAGAAAATTAATACATCAATGTTGATAAAAAACACCAATCGAAGC
>OIWL01003322.1_pt1 | contig 11364 bp, 10 predicted proteins | sample 1587561 | NCBI WGS metagenome assembly OIWL01 (sample SAMEA3888903, study PRJEB22519) | human gut metagenome | biome: human gut; feature: human-associated habitat; material: faeces | place: Denmark | collected 2010
TGGTCGATGACGCCGAGGTCCAGGCCGGACTGGCTGCGCTGGTTCTCGGCCCCGACCCGCTCCAGCTCGTACTGCCCGGCGGTCATCTGCATCAGGCGGGTGTTGGCGTGGACGAGGATGCGGTCGAGATAGTGCATCTGGATGTAGGCTTCCAGTTTGATCTTCTGCTTGCTGCTCAGGGTGCCGCCCGCTGTGGAGGCCAGCGCGTTGACCCACTGCCAGCGGGTCTCCAGCACCTGCCGGGCCGCGGCCAGGCGGCGGTAGTCGGCGGCGGCGCGGCGGTTGGGCACGAGCTGGGCCGTCAGGGCCTTTTCCTGCTCGGCGGCCTGCTGGCGGGCCGTTTGCAGCGCGGCGAGCCGGGTGCGCAAAGCGTCGAGGTCTGCGGCCCCGGTCTCCGGGGCCTGCTGGTCTTGTAGGGCCTGCACGGCAGCTTCGGCGGCAGCGACGGCGTTTTCCGCGGCGCGGCGGGCGGCTTCGGCCTGCTCCATGCCGGTGCGCAGGGCAGTGCGCTGGGCCGTCAAGTCGGCGACCGTCTGCTGGGCCTCGGCGCGGCTGGCCGGTGCGGTCTGACGGGCTTCGGTGATCTGCTGTTCCAGCGCCGCAGCCGTGGCTTCGCGGGCAGCGGCAGTCTGTTCGGCAGAGGCCGCTGCTGCTTCCAGCGCAGTGCGCTGGGCCGTTTTGGTCTTGCGGGTGGTATCCAGCCGGGTGCGGCGGGCACAGTCGGCGGTGGCCTTTTGCCGGGCTGCGCGGTTCTCGGCCTGTGCGGTCTGGAGCGCGGCAGTCTCCTCGGCAAGGGCCGTTTTCAGCAGGGCCACGGTCAGAGCGACCGGCCCCTCCGGCGAGGTGAAGCGTTCGGGCAGAAGGCTTTCGGCGTCCCGGCGGAGGGTGGCTTTGCCCTCCCGCTGGGCGGCGAGGGCTTCGCGGGCGGCGGCTGCGCGGTCCTGCGCTTCGCGGTCTGCTGCTTCGGCCGCCTGCTTGGCGGCGGTCACCTGCGCCTGGGTGGGGGCGGTGTGAGGCAGCGCTGCTTTGGCCGGGTGGTGGACACTGCCGCAGACGGGGCAGGGGGTGCCTTCGGCAAGGCCCTGCGCCAGAAGTCCGGCCTGTGCGTCCAGAAATGCCCGCTCGCAGGCGTCCCGCTCCGCGTGGGCGGCGTCCTGCGCGGCGGCTGCGGTGCGGTAGGCGTCCTGTGCCTGTCGGGCTGCGTGGGTGCGGCGCTGGTCTTCGGTCAGGCTCTGGGCCAGCGCGGTGAGGGCGGCCTCTCGGCGGGCAAGCTGCTCGGCCTGAGCGGTCAGGGCCACGTTCCGGGTCTCCGGGTCGCCGAGGGCGGCCGCTTCGGCGTCCAGCGCGGCGAGTTCCGCATCCAGTGCGGTCAGCTGGGCCCGCGCCTTGCGGGCTTTGGCCTGTTCCAGGTCGGCCTCGCTGCGGGCGGCGGTCTGTGCGCGGCAGAGCTTGTCCAGCGCGTCGCAGGCGTCAAGGCCCGCTCTGGTCCGCTCCAGCTGGGCGGTCAGAGCGTCCAGTGCGGCGGCATCGCCGGCATGGCGGGCCGCATCGGCGCGGGCTGCGTCCCGGCGGGGGAGCAGGGCGGCAAGCTCGGCCTGCTTTTCAATCTGCTGGCGGAGGAGGGCTTCGGCCTGCTCGGCCCGGCCCAGCGTCTGCTGCAAAGCGTCCAGCTGCGTCTGCGCGGCGGTGTGGGCGGCGGCAGCAGCGGAGAGTTCCGCTTCCTGCCGGGCGAGGAGCTCGTCCAGAAGGGCGGTGACTTCCTCGGCGGGGCGCTGCGCCGAAAGCCCGCTCAGTGCTTCGGCGTCGGGGTCGGTCTCCGGATAGCGGATGCCGGAGAGCACCGCGTCCAGCTGGACGTTCTGGGCCGTGCGCTGGGCCGTGAGGCGGGCGTTCTCCTCTTGCAGCGCGTCCTGCAATTTCTGGTAGCGCTGGGTGCGGAACAGTTTGCGGAAGATCTTGCTCCGCTCCTCGGTCGTGGCGTTGAGCAGGCGGGTGAACTGCCCCTGCGCGATCATGGCGATCTGGCAGAACTGGTCGTAGTCCAGCCCGATGAGGGCGGTGACGGCGGCGGTGACATCCTTCGACCGGGTCACGGGCGGGCGTCCGTCCGGGTAGGTGAGGACGGCGTCCGCCTTTTCGGTGGTCGTGCCCTCGCCCCGCGCTTTGGGGCGGAGGTAGTCCGGGTTGCGGCGGACGGTGTACCGCTGGCCGCGCACCTCAAATTCCAGCTCGACAAAGGTGGGGGTGCCGGGGTCGGCGTACTTGCTGCGCAGCATGGCACCGTCCCGCACGCCGCCGCTGGAATGGTCGTACAGGGCATAGGTGATGGCGTCGAAAAGGGTGGTCTTGCCCGCGCCGGTGTCACCGGTGACGAGATACAGGCCGCCTTTGCCCAGGCGCTCCAGTTCCAGCGTGACGGCGCTGGCGTATGGCCCAAAGGCCGAAAGAGTCAGCTTCAGAGGTCTCATGCGTCCTCCTCCTTCCAGAGCGTTTCAATGAGCTGCTGGCAGAACGCAGCCTGCTCGGCGCTCAGGGGCTGATTGTTTTGCAGCGCATAAAAGGCTGCAAAGTGTTCCAGCGGCGTTTTCTGCTCGGTCTGGGCCGGGGCGTCGAGGTCGGCCTGGGTGCGGGTGCGGAGGTTGTCGTAGTCCAGCCGCATCAGGTTCGGGTAGATGACCCGCAGCCGGGCCAGCGCGTCGGGCACATCCTGCTCGTCGGTCAGGGTGATGTGCAGATAGTCGTCGGTGGCCGTGCCTGCGTAGCTGCGGCGGTCGGTCAGCTCCATGTAGCTGCCGCGCAGCTCCCGCAGGTCGTGCTTCGGGGTCAGCGGCGCGGTGGAAAGCGTGACCTCTCCCTTCGGCCCCAGCTCCACAAACGTTGCACTCTTGTGCTGGTGCGCCTCCGAGAAGGAATACTTCAGCGGGGTGCCGCAGTAGCGCAGGGTGTCGCGGCCCACCTTCTGGGGGCTGTGCAGGTGGCCGAGGGCCACATAGTCGAAGCCGTCAAAGAGGGCGGCATCCACACAGTCCAGCCCGCCCACCGATGGCTCCTCGCTCTCGCAGGCAGCGGCACCGGCCACGAACTGGTGGGCCACCAGCACGCTGCGGCGGGCCGGGTCGGGGGCGCAGCGGCGCAGCACACAGCCCAGGGCGTCGCTGTAGCTCTCGATGGGCTCGTCCGGGTAGATGTGGCGCACCATGGCGGGTTTCAGGAAGGGCAGTAAGTAAATATCCACCGGGCCGTATGCGTCGGTGAGGGGGATGGGGGCCGGGGCCCCTTCGAACACCGGGCTGACGTAGACCTGGCTCCCCGCCAGCAGATGGGCACCGAACGCGACCCGCTCGGCGGAGTCGTGGTTGCCGCTGATGGCGAAGACCGGCAGCTTCCGGTCGGCCAGTTCGGTGAGAAACCAGTCCAGCAGACGAACGGCTTCGGCGGGGGGCACAGGCTTGTCGTAGAGGTCGCCCGCCAGCAGAACAGCATCCACGGGGCGGGTATCGAGGAGCGACAAGATCTGCTCCAGAATATACCGTTGGTCGTCCAGCATGGAGAACTCGCAGACCCGCTTGCCGAGGTGCAGGTCGGAGAGGTGAAGAAAACGCATGGGAGCACCGCCTTTCAGTTGGGGATGCTCTTATTATAAACGGCCTTACCCTCTCAGTCAAACCCTGCGGGTTTGCCAGCTCTCCCGAAGGGCGAGCCATTGGCATGCCGGGCAGCCCCTGCTGGACGCTGAACGTATTTCGTATCGTAAACGGAAGCGCTCCGCTGTCAGGGCCAACAACATCTGTACTGCGCTCTGACAAAGAGCGTTTGGGTAGATGTGGTCGAACGAAACAACGGAGCACTCCATTTTATGGTTTCAAGAAACTTTGCTCATCCAGTACGCCCAAAACCGTTTCGCCAGTGGCTCCCCCTTCGGGGGAGCTGTCTGCGAAGCAGACGGAGAGGGTGGGCCGTCGTCAGAACATCTTCTCCCAGGTGGCTTTGCCGACTGTGCCGTCGGCAGTGAGGCCGTTGCGGCGCTGGTAGCGCTCCACGGCGGCTGCGGTGGAAGCACCGTATTTGCCGTCGGTGGAGAGCTTTTCACCCAGCGCGTTCAGCTTCTGCTGCACCAGCCGGACCGTGCCGCCGGAACTGCCCTGCCGCAGCACGATGCCGGGGTAGGGGACGTGCAGGCCGTGCTTGGCGGTGTACTTGGTGTAGAGCACGTTCCAGGTGTTCGCGCCCACCTTGCCGTCCACATTCATGTCGTTTTTGAGTTGGAACTCCTTCACCGCGTTCACGCTCTTGGTGCCGAACCGCCCGTCCGTGGTCAGCTCGTGGTACCAGGTGCAGGTGTCGCGCAGGCCGTTGAGCCAGGTCTGCACCAGTGCTACGTCGGGGCCGGTGGAGCCGCGCTGGATGAGGGAATAATAGGCAGGAATTGCCATGGTCAAACTCACACTCCTTCCACCAGGAGCTTATGCGGCGGAAGGTGAAAGTGTTCGTGGGAACCTTTGTCGGATCCGGCAGGCAATACCCGACGGCCAGGGCCTCTCCTGCCGGGAGAGGCGGCATCGCGGATGCAATGACGGAGAGATTATCCCAGCAGGATGACATCTTCCCGGCGGGCGGTGTGCTTCTGCCACCACTCCACGCATTTGAACCGCAGGAGATACCGCCCGCAGACGAGGTCGTTCTCGGCGGGGGCGGCATAGCCGCCGCAGGCGGTGCGGCAGAGGCCGGGGTAGAGCACACACCACCAGTTCCGACCATAGGGGGCTGCGCCGATGTCGATGCGCAGGGCCTGATACCGCCCGGCAGGCAGGGCCGAGGCAGAGTAACGGGTGGTGTCGAAGTACATTTCCACCAGATACACCCGCACCGGTGCAAAACTGCCGCGCCCGGCCAGCACGGTGCGGGCGACCCGCTGCAGCTCGGACAGATGGGCCGCAGCCCAGCGGAGGGCGGCGGGCTGGTCTGCCGCCGGGCAGGCCGTGTCCAGATACGCGAGCACGGCGTCCCGTACGGCCAGCTTGTCGGTCTGGTCGGCGGTGGTGTCGCTGGCAGCGCGGATGTGGAACCGCAGAGTGTCGGCGGCAAGCGCAGCTCCGGTGTCGAGCTGGGTGCGGCCCCAGCCCAGCAGGCCCTGCAGACCGATGCAGAGCGCGAGCGCACCGCTGAGTGTGATACACCAGACGGTCATCTGGCGGCGGGATAAAATGCGGCTGTACATAAAAAACAGACCCTTTCTCTGGAAATACTATCCAGAGTCTGGGTCTGTGGGAGTGATTTTATTCTCAGTTCTTCAGCGACTGCATCGGGGCGGGCAGGCGGCCGCCGCGGTTGATGAAGACCGACGGGTCGCGCTGGTTGACCGGCATGATGGGGCCATAGCCCAGCAGACCGCCGAAGTCCAGGATCTCGCCTGCCTTGCGGCCGATGGCCGGGATGACGCGGACGGCAGTGGTCTTGCTGTTGACCATGCCGATGGCGGCTTCGTCGGCGATGAGGGCGCTGATGACGGCAGGGGTGGTGTCGCCGGGGATGATGACCATGTCGATGCCCACCGAGCAGACGGCGGTCATAGCTTCGAGCTTTTCGATGGTCAGGCAGCCGCACTCCGCTGCGTGGATCATGCCGTCGTCCTCGCTGACGGGGATGAAGGCACCGGACAGGCCGCCCACGTGGTTGGAGGCCATGACGCCGCCCTTCTTGACGGCATCGTTCAGCAGGGCCAGGCAGGCTGTGGTGCCGCAGCAGCCGCAGGTCTCAAGGCCCATCTCTTCGAGGATGTTGGCTACGCTGTCGCCCACGGCCGGGGTGGGGGCCAGCGACAGGTCGATGATGCCGGCGGGCACGCCCAGCGCCTTGGAGGCGAGGTTTGCCACCAGCTGGCCCACGCGGGTGATCTTGAACGCCGTGCGTTTGACCAGCTCGGCCACCTCGTCGATGGGGGCATCCTTGGGCAGTTTGGCCAGCGCGGCGCGCACTGCACCGGGGCCGGAGACACCGACGTGGATCTCGCAGTCAGGCTCGCCGGGGCCGTGGAATGCACCGGCCATGAAGGGGTTGTCCTCCGGCGCATTGCAGAAGACGACCAGCTTGGCCGCACCGATGCACTGACGGTCTGCCGTCAGCTCACTGGCCTTCTTGACGGCCTCGCCCATCCGCTTGATGGCGTCCATGTTCAGGCCCGCCTTGGTGGCACCGATGTTCACCGAGCTGCACACGATGTCGGTCTCCGCCAGTGCGCGGGGGATGGACTCGATGAGCCGGAGGTCGCCCGCCGAAAAGCCCTTGTGCACAAGGGCCGTGTAGCCGCCCACAAAGTTGACGCCCACCTTCTTGCCGGCGGCGTCCAGTGCTTTGGCAAAGTCCACCGGGTCGGCATCCGGGCAGGCACCCAGCAGCATGGCGATGGGCGTCACGCTGATGCGCTTGTTGATGATGGGGATGCCGTATTCGGCGCTGATGTGCTCCACGGCGGGCACCAGATTGGCCGCCTTGGTCACGATTTTATTGTAGACCTTCTCACAGGCCTTTTTCGGGTCCGGGTCGATGCAGTCCAGCAGGCTGATGCCCATGGTCACGGTCCGCACGTCCAGATTGTCCTGGGTGAACATCTCGATGGTTTCGAGGATGTCACCGGTATTCATCATGCTCATAATAGATTCCCTTCTCTCTTAGATTCCTCTATCGCTGCCAAAAACGCGAAGCCCGGCTGCTTTGGAGCCGCAGGCGGTTAGCACGTTCAAAACCGGCTTGCCGAGGCCTCCCCTCAATAGGGAGAGGCGGCATCGCGTCAGCGATGACGGAGAGGTTAGATCGTGTGCATCGCGTCGAACACTTCCTGACGGGTGACGTTGATCTGCATCCCCATCTCCTTGGCCAGGGCGTCTGTGCGGTTGTGCAGTTCCTCGTGGCTGACGCTGCAATGGCTGATGTCCACCAGCATGATCATGGCGAACATGCCCTGCAGGATGCTCTGGGTCACGTCTTCGATGTTGATGTTGAGCTCACTGCACAGGGCAGCAACTTTTGCGACGACGCCGACGGTGTCGTGGCCGATGACCGTGATGAATGCTTTCATATTCCTTACCCCCAATAGTTGATGGAAAACCCTCTCAGTCAAACCCTATGGGTTTGACAGCTCCCCCAAAGGGGGAGCCGCTGGCGTGTCGGTTTTGGATGTGCTGGATGAAGAAGCCTCATTTTGCACAGGCTGCCGGGCTTCGCTGCAACGGTCAGCAGGAGCTTGCCTTGCGCGTCAAGTCGGCAGATGCTGCCAATGAGGACAGGGCCCGGCTGTGCGAGAGCCGCAAGGCGATCACACCGACCTGCCCGGCCTGCCAAGGGCTCTCCCCCTGGGAGAGCTGGCGCGAAGCGCCTGAGAGGGCAAGACTTCCCTTCCAGTATAGCAGATTTACCGGTTTTTGAACACACTTTTTGGAAAAAAGAACGAGAACTGAGCGGAAAAGACGGTCTATCCAAAAAACAAGATGCAAATACGGCGCGCTTGTGCTATACTGAAAGATACAAATCGACGCGGTACGCCGCGGATACAAAGGAGTAACGACGATGGAACAGCTTTTGAAACTTCTGGAAGACAACGCGCGGCTGCCGATCGAGGACATTGCCACGATGCTGAATAAATCCCCCGCTGAGGTGGCGGCGATGATCGACCTGGCTCGTGCGCAGGGCATCATCAAGGGCTACAAGACCCTTGTGGACTGGGAAAAGGCCGGGGTGAACCGGGTGGAGGCCGTCATCGAACTGAACGTCAGCCCCAAGAAGAGCCGCGGCTTTGACGAGATCGCAGCCACCATCGCCGCCTTTGACGAGGTGGAGAGCGTGCTGCTGATGAGCGGCGGCTACGATCTGCAGCTGGTCATCAAGGGACAGACCTTCCAGGAGATCGCTCTGTTTGTGGCCAAGCGCCTGAGCCCGCTGGACGACGTGCTGTCCACGGCCACCCATTTTGTCCTGCGTACCTATAAGAAAGAGGGCCGCTTCTACCAGGACGACGAAATCGATGAAAGAGAGTGCACCGTGCTGTGATGGATTACGATAAACTGATCGCGCCTGCCGCTGCGGCCATGCGCCCCTCCGGCATCCGCAAATTCTTCGACCTTGCCGCCGACATGCCGGAGTGCATCAGCCTGGGCGTCGGCGAACCGGATTTCAAAACGCCCTGGGCCGTGCGCGAGGCCGGCATCGAGAGCCTGGAACACGGCCGCACCCGCTATACCGCCAATGCGGGCCTGAAGGAGCTGCGCGCAGAGATCTGCCGCTATCTGGAGCGCCGGATGAACCTGCACTACGACCCGCTGAGCCAGGTGCTGGTCACCGTGGGCGGCAGTGAGGCCATTGATATGTGCATCCGCACGGTGGTGCAGCCAGGGGATGAGGTCGTCATCCCGGAGCCGTGCTTCGTCTGCTATGAGCCCATCACCACCCTGTCGGGCGGTGTGCCGGTCCATGTGGCCTGCCGCCAGGAGGATGAGTTCCGCCTTCGCCCGGAGGCCCTGAAAGCGGCCATCACCCCCAGGACCAAGCTGCTCATCATGCCGTTCCCGAACAACCCCACCGGTGCCGTGATGGAGAAGGAAGACCTCGAAGCCATCGCGGACGTTCTGCGGGATACGAACGTTCTGGTGCTGTCGGATGAGATCTACGCCGAGCTGAACTACGGCCTGCGGCCGCACGTCTCCATTGCCACCCTGCCCGGCATGGCCGAGCGGACCATCGTGGTGAACGGCTTCTCCAAGAGCTATGCGATGACCGGCTGGCGTCTGGGCTATGCCTGCGGCCCGGCTCCCATCATCAAGATCATGACCAAGATCCACCAGAGCGCCATCATGAGCGCCCCCACCACCAGCCAGTATGCGGCCATCACCGCCCTGCGGGAGTGCGACGGTGAGATCGACAAGATGCGGGACGAGTACAACATGCGCCGCCGCCTGGTGGTGCACGGCTTTAACTCTATGGGCCTGACCTGCTTTGAGCCGCGGGGTGCGTTCTACGCCTTCCCCTGCATCAAGAGCACCGGTATGACCAGCCAGGAGTTCTGCACAAAGCTGCTGGAGCAGAAGCATGTTGCGCTGGTGCCCGGCGATGCCTTTGGCGCATCCGGCGAGGGCTACTGCCGTGTTTCCTATGCTTACAGCGTGGAGCACCTGACCGAGGCCATGAAGCGCATCCGGGAGTTCCTGAAAGAAAACGGCATCAACAGCGGAGAGCAGTGAGGAGGAAGAACGATGGCAAAACTGAACTGCGTGACCGTTCTGGCCCCGGCCAAACTGAATCTGGCGCTGGATGTGGTGGGCCTGCTGCCCAACGGCTACCATAACCTGGATATGACGATGCAGGCCATCACCCTGTACGAGCGGGTGGTGCTGCGCCGCAGCCAGAACCTGAGCCTGACCTTGCCGGGCAGCCCGGTGGCCGCCAACGATTCCAACACGGCCATCAAGGCGGCGCTGGCCTTCTTCCACTATACCGGCCTGCTGGCGGGTGTAGAGATCACCATTTACAAGAATGTGCCGGTGCGTGCCGGTATGGCGGGCGGCAGCGCGGATGCCGCCGGTGTGCTGGTGGGCCTGAACGTCCTTTACGGCGCAAAGCTCTCCATGAGTGAGCTCTGCGCGCTGGGGGCAAAGATCGGCGCGGACGTGCCCTTTGCCCTGATGGGCGGCACCTGCCGGGTGCAGGGCGTGGGCGATGTGATGAAAGCCCTGCCGCCCTGCCCGGACTGCTGGTTCACGGTGGTCATGCCCGATTACGGCGTTTCCACCCCGGAGGCCTTTGCCGCTTATGACAAAGTGGGCAGCAGCACCCACCCCGACTGCGAAGCCCAGGAAAAGGCGATCCGCGCCGAGGATTTGGCAGGTGTGTGTGCCGCCGCAGGCAACGCGCTGGAGGAATGCAGCGGTGCCAGAGACAACGAGGCCATCAAGACCGCGCTGAAAGAGAACGGCGCTGTCACTGCCCTGATGACCGGCAGCGGCGCGGCTGTGTTTGGCATCTTTGAGAGCGAAGAAGCTGCCCGAAGCGCTGCCGAGGCTGTCAGGGCGCAGTGGCCGCAGGTGTATGTGGCCCGGCCCGATCGGGGCGGCGCGCGGGTCATCAGCCCGAAGTGGATGCTGTAACATGCATAACCTCCTTTCCAATGGGGAAAACTGCCCAAAGGAAAGGAGGTCTTTTTGTGCAGACCTTTTATAAAGTATGCCTGATCCTGATGATCATTGGCGGCATCAACTGGGGGCTTGTGGGCCTGTTCCAGTTTGACTTTGTGGGCTGGCTGCTGGGCGGCAGCAGTTCCATCTGGTCGCGCATCGTGTTTACGGTGGTGGGCGTGGCCGCTGTCTGCGGCATCCCGGGGCTGTTTGCAGAGGAAACGGAAGAATGAAAAACGGCTGCTGCACGGAAAATGTGCAGCAGCCGTTTTTGTGGATCATTCAGTTATCCCACCCCACCAGATCGGGCAGGGTGAGGGTCTCGTCCGAGCAGTGGGGGTCTGCGGGGCTGTCGGTGGGGGCGGTGGCCTTTTCCACAGCCCCCACGATCTCGCTGATGGCGGCGCAGTCCTCGGGCAGGTCAGTCTGGCTGCGGCCCGAGTGGGTGAACAGGATCTTGCCCAGATGGCCCACCACCAGCGTCAGCGGCAGCAGCTGGGGGGCTTTGGTGTCGTAGTGGTAACCGGCATCTCTGGCGGCCTTGTAGATCTTCTGGGCCGCAAAGCTCCAGCTCAGCAGGCCGCGGGTCTGCTCTACGCCCAGGTAGCCGTACAGCACGCCGGGGCCGTCGCAGATGACAGGAAAGGGGAAATCTGAGCCGTGGGTGGCCTTAGCCACCGCCTGCGCCGAGGAACGCACCACACAGACAAGCCGTGCCCCCTTGAGCTGGGGCAGCGTTTTCAGGTAGCGGGTGATATATTCGCGGCTGACAGGGTGGTCGAACCCGGGCAGGAAGATCATGCACAGCGGATGCTCCCCCTCGCACAGGGCGTAAAAATCATTGCCCGGCACCGTGGGGGTGTCGTAGGTGAAACGGGGGATGCTCGTCCCCACAAGATGTTCGCTTTTCATACCGCAATGCACATCCTTTCCATCATCACCAAAACCTCTCCGTCATTGCTGCGCAATGCCGCCTCTCCTAATAGGGGAGCGGGGGCATCAGCGCCTGAGAGGTCATCCTATAAAAAAATCCACACACTGGCCTTGTGGCAGGCCAGCGGTGGATGCAATGCTATAAAAAGATCCCGCCCGGTCGTCTGCGGCAATCAAACCTACCCTTACGGACAGGTGGGTGCCCTGTCGCCGGATTCACGCTTCCTCATCGAGCCTCCATGGTCGACCCATGGCGGGGAGGTCTGCAATC
>OIWL01003324.1_pt1 | contig 11357 bp, 3 predicted proteins | sample 1587561 | NCBI WGS metagenome assembly OIWL01 (sample SAMEA3888903, study PRJEB22519) | human gut metagenome | biome: human gut; feature: human-associated habitat; material: faeces | place: Denmark | collected 2010
AGGTTCCGTCTACTACCATCATGGAACCGATCATTGCCGGTACGCCAGTCGTGTAGGAGATGGCCTGGGAGCCGACTTCCTTGTAACACTCCTGATGGTCACATACGTTATAAATATAGATCGTCTTCTCTTTTCCGTCCTTCACACCGGTAAAGATACAGCCGATGTTTGTCTTTCCGACGGTTCTCGGACCTAAGGATGCCGGATCCGGAAGAAGCGCCTTTAAGAACTGGATCGGAACGATCTCCTGTCCGTTAAAGTTTATCGGGGAAGTGGAAAGCATTCCAACGTTCTCTAAGCATTTCATGTGGGTCAGGTAGCTCTGGCCGAAGGTCATGAAGAAGCGGATGCGCTTTACGCCCGGAATATTCTTCGCGAGAGACTCGATCTCTTCGTGGTGCAGGAGGTACATATCCTTCTCTCCGACCTGCGGGAAGTTGTACTCGCGCTTGATCTCCATCGGCTTTGTCTCTACCCAGTGGCCGTTCTCCCAGTAGGAGCCGTTTGCAGATACCTCGCGGAGGTTGATCTCCGGGTTGAAGTTTGTAGCGAACGGGTAGCCATGGTCGCCGCCGTTGCAGTCTAAGATGTCGATGGTGTGGATCTCATCGAAATAGTGCTTTAACGCATATGCGGAGAAGACGCTTGTGACGCCCGGGTCAAAACCTGTTCCTAAGAGTGCCATAAGTCCAGCCTCTTTGAATTTCTCCTGATATGCCCACTGCCAGGAATAATCGAAGTATGCGGTGAAGCCCTCTTCCTTGCAGCGTTTCTCATAGATCGCGCGCCATGTCGGATCGTCGGTGTCCTCCGGCTCGTAGTTTGCGGTATCGATATAGTTCACGCCGGCCTTTAAGCATGCATCCATGATCGTCAGGTCCTGATACGGGAGTGCAACGTTTAACACTGCATCCGGCTTGTAGCTTTCCATTAAAGCCACCAGCTCGTCCACGTTGTCAGCATCCACTTTCGCGGTCGTGATCTTCGTCTTTGTAGTTCCCTGAAGTTTCTCCTTTAAGGCATCGCACTTGGATACGGTACGGCTTGCGATCATGATTTCTGTGAATACATCACTGTTCTGACAGCACTTGTGGATCGCTACGGACGCAACACCTCCGCAGCCGATGATCATTAATCTGCTCATGTTTATTTTTCCTCCTCTTTTAAAAGATCCTCAACATACTTCGGCAGCATGAACGCTCCCATGTGAAGATGTGTCGTGTAATACCATGTTTCGATATTTAATGCATCCCATTCCCGGGGTTTGAAATCCTTGATGGGATGATATTTCTTTGAAGCGAAGCCGAAGAGCCAGTATCCGGACGGACAGGTTGGAATATGCGCCTGATACACACGGCTGATCGGGAAGGAGCGGAATGCCTTGCGGTGCATGCTGCGGCAGGCCAGCTCGTCCTCATCGTAGAATGGGCTTCCGTGCTGGTAGACCATGATTCCATCTTCCTTTAAGGCACTGTAACAGCTACCGTAGAATTCCTTCGTGAACAGTCCCTCCGTATGGCCGAAGGGGTCTGTGGAATCGTTGATGATGAGGTCATACTTTGCCTTCTTGTTTCTTAAAAATCTCAGACCATCATCATAGTGGACCTCGACACGCGGATCATCTAAGGCACAGGCTACCTCCGGGAAAAATTTTCTTGAAACCTCCACAAACATCTCATCCGTCTCCACGACATCGATATGTTCCACGCAGTCATACTGCAAAAGCTCTTTCGCGACACCGCCGTCGCCGCCGCCGATGATCAGTACGTCCTTCACACACGGATGGACCGCCATCGGCACGTGGGTCACCATCTCGTCATAAATAAACTCGTCCTTCTCGGAGAATACGATCTCCCCGTCCAGAGAAATAAATTTTCCAAATTCCTCGGAATCGAACACGTCGATCCGCTGATATTCACTCTCCCCGGAAAACAGCTGCTTTTCGATCTTGATGGACAGCTTGACGTTTCCGGTGTGCAGTTCTGAAAACCAGAATTCCATATCTCGTGACTCCTTGTATCGTATTGGCCAAAGCCTGTATGCGGGCAGACATCCTGTTTGTCCGCATACGGATGCAATGCCGTTAAAAATTCATGCTATATATTTGCCAGCACCATCAGATGGTCCACCGCCGGATCTTCTGTTCCCTGCATGGAGCATCCCTTTTTCTTCGCATACAGGATATACTGGACCACGTCGTCCGTGATCATCTCCCCCGGCGCCAGGATCGGGATTCCCGGCGGATAGCACATCACAAACTCCGCACAGACTCTTCCTGAAGACGCTTCCACCGGAACAGAGACCTTCTCGGAGTAGAACGCTTTCTGCGGGGACATCACGACCTTCGGGGAGATATACTCACCGGAGAGAAGTCCCGCGCTGTCCTTTTTGTAGAGACGTTCCACATCATCGAGAGCCCCCACAAGACGCTCGATGTCCTGAATCCGGTCTCCGATGGAGATGTAAGCCAGAATGTTGCTGATGTCACCGAATTCGATCTGGATATCATACTCGTCGCGCAGGAGATCATAGACCTCAATTCCCGCAAGCCCGATGTCTCTTGTATACACGGAAAGCTTCGTCACATCGTAATCGAAGATGCTGTCCCCATTTACAAGTTCTTTTCCGTAAGCATAGTAGCCGCCGATGGAGTTGATCTCCCGTCTCGCGTATTCTGCCATCTCAACGACCTTCGCGAAGGATTCCTCGCCACGGAGAGCCAGATTTCGTCTTGAGATATCAAGGCTGGAAAGAAGCAGGTAGGATGCGCTTGTGGTCTGGGTCAGGTTGATGATCTGGCGCACATAATCGGTGTTCACTCCCTTATTTAAAAGAAGAAGCGAACTCTGGGTCAGGCTTCCGCCGGACTTGTGCATGGATACCGCCGCCATATCAGCTCCCGCTGCCATTGCGGAGATCGGAAGATTCTTTCCGAAATACAGGTGGGTTCCATGAGCCTCGTCCGCGAGAACCTTCATGCCCCTCGCATGGGCAAGCTGTACGATCGTTTTTATATCAGAGCAGATGCCGTAATAGGTCGGGTTGTTGACGAACACCGCAACTGCGTCCGGATTGTCCTCGATGGCCTGTTTTACTTTTTCGACCTGCATTCCCAGCGAAATACCGAGTCTCTGGTTCATCTCCGGATTTACGTAGATCGGGATTCCGCCGCAGAGCACCAGAGCGTTGATGACGCTCTTATGTACGTTTCGCGGCAGGATGATTTTATCTCCGGCTTTTACCACCGAGAGGATCATGCTCTGGACCGCCGATGTCGTTCCGCCTACCATCAGATAGGCGCTGGCCGCTCCGAATGCCTCCGCCGCAAGCTCTTCCGCCTCACGGATCACGGAGACCGGATGACAGAGGTTGTCAAGCGGCTTCATCGAGTTTACGTCCAAAGATACACATTTCTCTCCTAAAAGCTGTACAAGTTCCGGATTTCCGCGTCCTCTCTTATGTCCCGGTACGTCAAACGGGACAACTCTCTTCTTTTTAAATGCCTCGAGCGCTTCATAGATCGGGGCTTTCTTTTGTCTCTCTCTGTCCATGGTTTTGTTCCTCATGCATTTTATTGATTGCGCATCATCTGAATAATAAAAAAAGCAGATGACGCCAAAACCATCATCTGCTCAAAACGATTCTATTCCATTGGGGTCTGGGGCGCGTCACTCCGCTCCCGTCTGCCTCTGAGCTTTATCGTTTTTTCTTCCAAGTCTGCAATCGCAAATATATTGTCCCTGCACTTATTGACCGATTCACAAGATGATGTGTTTTTCAAACACTGATTATAAAGTAATCAACTTATAAATTTGAGCTTTTAACTCAATCAATAATGTGGGCTTAACCCCACGCGGCGCTTGACCCGCCTGTCCGATGGGCTTAACTTCCGTAGTCTGTTCTGCGGGAGTGGTCATTACATACATTTGCATGAAAACGATAAATGTCTCTTCACACTATTTCTATCATACATGAAAAAACATAGAACTGTCAAGTAAAAATTTCCATTTGTCCTATGAGAAGATAAAAGCAGGGATCCATCAACCATAAAAGTTGATGGATCCCCATGAAACAGAATCACACGCTATCATTCTGTATGTTTCCGGTCACCATTGCACCGGTCTTTGGATCCAGATAATAGAGATGTCCATCCTGCGGATCTGTAAACCAGCCGGTCTTCATCGCTCCCTGGGTACCGTCAGATACCGGGTTCAGATAATACCAGTTTCCATCCACATCCTTAAACCAGCCGGTCTTCATCGCTCCCCGCGTACCGTCAGATACCGGATTCAGATAATACCAGTTCCCGTCTGTGTCCTTAAACCAGCCGGTCTTCATGGTTCCCTGCACGCCGTCAGATACCGGATCCAGGTAATACCAGTTTCCATCCGCATCTTTAAACCAGCCGGTATCCATGTACCCGTCCGCACCAAAGTGATACCAGTTCATCATTCCATTGTCCGTTATCTGCTTCCATGCATTGGATACACGACGTCCATCGCTATCATAGTATCTCCATCTGACTACGCCATTGACTTTCTTTGTTTTCCATGCATTTCTGGCCACATTCCGGTCGGTATCCTCTCTGTCACTGTCAGAACCGGTGTTCCTGTCATCTTTCGAATCATCAGGAGTTTCAGAACCAGGTTTATCGTCTTCCTTCGGATTATCAGGAGTTTCAGGACTGTTGCTTTCCAGAACTGCCTGCGCCGTCACACGATGTCCTTCTGCCTGATCCAGCACATCCAGGAGTGCTTCGTTCACAGTTGTATACAACGTGCCGTTGATCTTCCAGCCCTTGAACACAGCTCCATCCTTGCTGACTGTCGGAAGCGCTTCATCCATCTGCTCCAGGCTATAGCTCCGTTCTCCGACTCCATGATCAAATGCAACCGTTCCCTTTCGGCTGTCTGAGAGCAACTCAAAGGTACTAAAGCCATCCTTGTTTACAAACTCTGCCATCACACTTCCCTGCGTTTTCTTTACTGTTACCGGATAATAAGCAATTTTTCCGCTATGTAACAGATGCCGGATAAAGAGATCTTCGGTCGGATAATCTGCCGGGAGCGGCAGGGTGATCGTAACCGGGGTTCCAACCTTCTGCGGGATTGCTGTGCCGATCAGAATGGTATTTCTACCGGTTCCTTTCTCCTGCATGGTCTCATTCTTTCTGGCTGTTGTGGCTTTTACATTGTATAATGCGGTGATTTCAAAAGTGATCACATTCACTCCCTGTTTTTCGGTCACACCCTTTACTTCCACCGACATATACGGCTCAACCACCAGTCTTACATTCTTTCCTGCGGTATCGACTCCTTCCTTCTGAAGTTTTTCCTTCGCCTCCACTCCGGAAATCGTCTGATCTTCTCCTGTTTTTACGATCACATCCCCGTTTTCTGTTTCCCGGATCAGATCTGCTGCCACAGTATCCAGTCCGGTAATCTCCGGGGTCTTCTCTTCCAAGAAGTTAGCAATCTTTTTTACCTCCTCCGGTGCATCTGCAGGAACCGGTGCAATCTTCGGCTCTGCCACGGAAATCTCCGGTGCCTGTGCTTTTCCAACAGTAATTTCCCTAGTCACCGTCGTTCCATTGTAGTCACTATCCCCGGCAACCTCAGCCGTCACAAGGACCGTTCCGGCTCCGATGATCTTCGCCTCTGTTTTTCCGTTCACTTCGGATAACTCCAGAACTCCATTGTCAGCAGGAACGGAGAATTTCACAGCTCCGGTTCCCTTCTGTCCGGTAAGTTCCAGTTCGAATGGATCATCACCGTAAAGCTTCCCGTCCACTTCTTTGATCTGAATCTGATCCTCATCTGCTTTTTCGACCTCGAAGCTGCAGCTTACCTGTGCAGGATCATTGTAATTTTCCTTCTCTGGGCCATCGGCCGGAAGCATATATTCTGCCGAAATTTCATGCGTACCAGCAGAAGGACCCGAATATTCCATGGATGCGGTTCCATTGGTCAATGAGATCGGCGTCTGATTGAGCGGCTGTCCATTTTCATAAAATATTACCGTTCCGGCCAGCGCATCCTGATAAGCTCCCTTCGCTTCCAGAGTCAGAACATAAGTATCTTCCACATTTCCAAGAACTGCCAGGAGTCTCTGCATCAGATCTGTTTTCTTTCCGGCTTTCAGATTCAGGGAAATGGTTCCCTTCTGAACGGTGATCGGTCTGGAATTATTACCTGCCGTGTAATTGGTACCATTTTCCATACGAATCGTTACATTTGCCGTACCTGCGCCATGGATCGTTGCCTGACCATCTTCATCCACCGTCAGTACATTCGCAGAGTCGCTTGTCTTGGTCACCGCTCCGTCTCCAACGGTGGTAACTCCAGTCAATGGAAAATCAGGATCGCCATATGTTTTCGTTCCCGGCCACTCTGCATCATTGATCGTGATCGAAGATGCGGCTTTTTCGATCGTTGCGGTTGCACTGGAAGGAATGTTGACCTGGTAGTTATCCGGATCGGCTGTTGCTCCGCCACCGCTCGCTGCTGCTCCTGTTATCACTGCCTCCGAAGCATCGATCACAACCTCTTTATCGCTTCCGGCATTTGCATTATTAAAAGCGGCTGTTAAGCCTGTAATCTGCAGTTTTTCATTTCCGGCAGCTGTATTCACACCAGTGTCTATCATGAATGGCTGCTGTACAGTTGCTGTTGTCGTGCCATCATAGGTCTTATCTTCTACCGCAACTGATAATTGCAGTTGGTACTTAGAAATTTCCGGTACCACGGAATCTGTTAATGTCCTATCGTATGAAGCACTTGAATCTGTCGGTGTAAATTTCACGGTATAAGCCTTGTTACCTTTTACATTCGGATAAATGCCAGATGCTGAACTACTATTTTCCGGTTCCCAGCTCCAGGTTCCGGCTACCAGTTGATTTGCACCATTATACACACCATAACCAGAAGCCAGGGAAACCGGAATCTGAGCAAGTGAAACCCCATAAGTCCCCTTCGCATCCCACTTTTGTGTTCCGTTTCCTACAATTCTCAGTGTATCCTTGGTAGACACATTAAGCGGTTCCGTTCTCTCAGAAGCAAATGCATTCTCTTTCGCCTTTATTCTGCTGGTTACCTGATATCCATGTGCCGGATATAATCCCTGAATTTTCGTACCGTCAATCCATGTAAATGCTCCGTCTGAATCTGCATCACGGTATCCATACTCAATGTCATTTTCCGGATTCGTTCTGTTTATGGTAATCGTCGTACCGGTTATAGTCACCTCACCCTCAGTTATTGCAGCCGGTGCTGCCGTTCTTTTAAGAATCGTGATACTTTCGGGTTTTCCGGCAAATTTCTTATCCGTGTTGCTTGCAGCATACCGATAATAAACCGTACTCTCATGATCGGAAGAAATGATGTCTGTAATCGAAATTCCTGATCCACTGCCCATTTTTGCAGATGTCCAGCTTGGAGAGGTATTGGTTCCGTTTACAATCACATACTGTAAAGATGAGGAAATTGTGATTTCTTCCTTCCGATAATCAATATTCGGCTTGTTCGATTCTTCCGGAATCGCCTGTGTTTGCAAATCCGCCACCAAAACCGCTTCACTGGCTGACATGGACGAGGATGCTTTCTTGCGAATATAGACTGGTACAGACCCACCATTTTCACGAATGTTATTCAGCAGCCCTGTCAGACGAACCATACTACCCTGTCTTATAGTTGTCCATGACTGTGCATCCTTAGAAGCAGCATACTCCAGATCGCAGGAAGCTTTATTCTCTAAAGTCTCCTGTTCGTAATTGATAGAAACATCAGCAGCATTAGGTGCCTCCTGCCGCACTTTTTCTGTCTGGAAATTTACATAGGTTACATCAAGAGATAACTTACCCTCCTTTTGAATCATCAATCTGACATGATATTCTGTGTCCGGAGCTAAATCCTCAATAGTATACTCATAGTTTCCGGAAGAGCTTTCCGTAAGTGGCGTTCCTTTCGAGAACATATCATCTAATGTTAATGTCTGCTCATCCTCGCCAGAGGTTAAGAAAAACTTAACCTCTGCTCCGGGAGTTCCTGTTGCCTTAAGTGTAGCAGTCGCTTTTTTTTCAGAAATCGTCTTAATATCCGTGACAGCTGCGGAAGTGATACTTGCCGCATTATTATTAGAATATGTCTGAGTAGCTGGATCATAATATACCGTCTTACTGTACTTGCGGAAATGCGGGTAATCCTCCGTTCCGATCACCTGTCCCCACGTACCATCTGATTGATTACAGTTTAATTTATAGGCAATTTCTCCGGATTTCAGTTTTTCTTCGCTTATAGTAGTAATACCACCCCAAGAACTAAAATTACCCTTTGTTGTCTCATAACAGTTCGTAAAAGTAGCCCTATGATCATTCGAGTACTTAGTTCCTTCCAGTTTTCCTGATACAGCCAAGCAATTAGTCACCGTTCCGTTTGAAGAATTATTTAAAAAATTTGTTCCTACTACAAAACAATTCTGAATATTGGTACCAACAGCGGTATGACACAACCCGAAAGTCCAACCATCTTCCAACACCAGCCCTATATTTTGTACACTCCCATCTTGAATCCTTGCCACCAGTCCCCGCTTATGACTTGTACCGTCAGCAGCAGGTCGCAGTCCGGAGATTACATGATAATTTCCCTCAATATTCCCCCTGAAATACTTATTATCTATGTTTCCAATGCTTGTCCAGGCATATCCGTCCGGGATCTCAATATCCTTCATCAGCTTCAGATTGCTGTTATCAGGGATTTTACTATCATTAAACTGCTTTGCAAACCAGAAAAGCTGACCGGCATTATAAATCTCATAATATCCATTCCACGTTCCTGCCTCCTGATATGCACCACATGCTTCACAAAATCCATCTGCATTATAGTGCTCATGACTACAAAAGGTATCACCATAAAACATCGTAATTTCATTTGGTGTTGTCGAAATCGTCTTACCTGATACTGTGATCGGATTGCCGTCATTTAAGCCCGGTACCGTCACCGAAATCTCTGTGTTATTCCTATTTTCCGGCAGATATACCGTCAGATGTCCCGTGTTCGCTTCATCATACGAAATCTGCATGGAAGGAATGACCATAGCTGCACTTTGACCTTCTTGATTGCTCAACGGTTCACCATTCTGCTTGATCGTGATATCGGTTGCCTGTAATACCTGATCACTCGTGATCGCCGTGGAAACAAATTTTAATCTTGTCTCATAAAGAGGAGTTGCGGCCTTCAAAGTGATCGTTGCATTCTCATCAGCAACGTCAGCTTCCATCCGATAAACATAGTCTCCAACCGTCACCTGTACCGTTACCGGTTTCCCTGGCGTTAATGGCTTCAGATAATTGGATGCCTTAAGTGTACCTTGATAATCGCTCACCTTCATCGTCCCTGCATTCCAGGTAATCTCTCCCACGCTGATTGTCACCGGATAAGTGCTTTCGGTGAATCGTACATCCGCAATCGTGCCCTGAATGGTATAGTTTTTCAGTCCGGAATTTTCACTTTTCGGGAAATAATCGCCGCCATTTAAGTTTACTGTGGCTTCATTACTGATGGAAATGGAGCCCTCCAAGGTACTACCCTCCGGCAGCGCTTGACCGGGCTTCACTGCGATACCGATCGCATATACTTCATTATTATACGCAATGGCCGAAACCGTTCCACCATTGATCACAATCTCACCATACTTGTATCCACCTTCTACCGCTTTTGCTCCACCGCCGCCAGTGCCGATTGCGGCTCCGGGGCGTCTTCCTGCGTCCGTAACATATCCTCCATAGGCCGTCACCTTGCCACCATTGATCTCAATCCTATCCACGCAGCCGTACGCTCCACCGCCAATTCCTGCTCCACCGTATACGGTTCTAATATCCCTTTTGTATCTTCCATGTCCGCCTTTGGCATACACAGTTCCGTTGTTGATGACAATGGTACCTTTGCCGCCCACTACAACGTCACCCTCTATATTATTGCCGGAATCTACACTGCCGCCAATACCTGCTGCCATCCCGCCGCCATAAGCTTCGATATTGCCTCCGTTGATCTCAATCGTCCCCAAGGAACCATTTTTCATTCTCGATGCACCAATTCCGGCACCTCCTCCACCGGTTGCTTTTAAGCTTCCATCTCCGCTGATCGTCAGGGTACAGCCTTCAAGCACCTCAATAGCCGCACGCATAATACCGCCCTTGAGCGTGTTTGTTCCCTCCAGAATCAGATTCAGTTTTGCACCATTTCCCAGTTGGATCGCCGGTATCCAGTTAGTTGATGTCTCATCGTTATTAGGAATCTGGATATCCAGATCCGAAATCGTGATTGTAGCCTCCACACCATTAACCAGAATAACATTGGTCGTACTGCTTCCCGTGATAGTCGCATGATTATACTGTTCCAATGTGTTGCTGTTGATGTTGATACCGCCATTCGCAATATTATAAGTATCTGTTGATGCCAGCAAAGCGATTCCGCCGTCCATGCTGACCTCGATCTCCGGAAGCTCCACGCCCGCTGCCAAAATATACTCTCTCGGAAGAACCGGAAGATAATAATAGAAACCACTTTCATCTTCCCGGTTCTCATCCGGCTCCCAAGTAACGCTGATATCCGTCAGCACCGGGATATCTTCTGAGATTTCCTCATCTTCAAACTCATAATCCTCAAGAAAATCCCCGGCATTGCTGTCGGTCGCGATCAGAAACGTACCCTGCTGGTCTTTCTCCTGAACTTCCTGTTTATCTGCTTCCTCCTCATCATTGCTATCCGGCACGTTTTCTGAATTTTCTGTTTCCGGAGTTTCCTCCTCATTCAGATTTTCTTTCTTTGCATTACTGCCGGTAGCAATTCCAAAGTCTTCTTTCTTATCACGGTCGTCTGCTGCCGCTTTCTCATCTTCCGCGCCCTTATCGCGATCCGCATTATTTTTCTGATGATCCACGTTCTTATATTCCACCACCGAAGCCTCGATCGTCTCCGGGAAATTCAGATAATCCTCAAAGTTTTCTCCGGCATCCGCAGGGATCTGAATATGCGCGACCTCCTCCGGTAATTCCGTAAATCCCGTGATCACTTTCAACTTTTTTGTAGGGACTGCAGCAAACGTTGCAGACGGTATGCATAACTGCATCGCCATCACTGCCGCCAATGCTGCAGATACGATCTGCCGTTTCTTCTTTTTATACCTCATATCCATTTCCTCCTGTTGTCATTATTTTCTATATAGCGTGACGGTTTTGTTCTCTCCGGTAATATTTTTTATTCATACTTTTCTTTCTCACCTGATTCATTACTTCCCCTTTTTCCCTAAAGAAGCCGGGAGACTGCTTCCCCCTTCTGACTATAGCTGCATAGCGCAATTCG
>OIWL01003332.1_pt1 | contig 11339 bp, 7 predicted proteins | sample 1587561 | NCBI WGS metagenome assembly OIWL01 (sample SAMEA3888903, study PRJEB22519) | human gut metagenome | biome: human gut; feature: human-associated habitat; material: faeces | place: Denmark | collected 2010
TTGGTCGGAGCTGCAATTACAACAAAATCTGCATCTTTATACGCTGCTTCTGCATCCAATGTAGCTGTCAGATTCAGTTCTTTTTCCTTCAAATACTTTTCAATATACTCATCCTGGATTGGACTGATTCTTTTATTAATCTTCTCAACTTTCTCTGGAATAATATCTACTGCCATTACCTCATGATTTTGAGATAATAATGTGGCAATAGAAAGTCCTACATATCCTGTTCCTGCTACTGCTATTTTCATTATATTTCCCCCATTTACTGATAATTTTCTTTGGTTTGTAACTTATTTAAAAAATACGTATTAACTTGATTGATTGGCGTTTCAGCGTCATGATAATAACCATCATTTAGCACATACAATACATCATCAACAATCGTAATCCCTTCAATTGCATATGAATCTTTCAATACATATAATGGTTTAACTTTACTTGTTTTTAAGTCAACTGTATAAATATAGCTATCTCCATGATAGTCTACACCTGCTGAAAAATATATCAAATCATAATTTCCCTTAGCAATATCGAGATTGGCGCTGTATGCGCTGTCAATTTCTATTGTACTGTCTGATATATTGTGAATTCGTGTATTTCTTAAAATGACATCGTAATCATCAAAAACAGAATACGATAAAACCACTTCGACGCCCGAAATCTTATCTTCAAGCGTTATTTCAAGAGTCTGCGCCGATTTATTTCCGATAAACAGCGAGGGCATTCCCTCAATTTCAGGAATATAATTTTCTTTTATTGTATAATCTTGATATTTAAGCTGTGAAATACTGTTACCGTCAACATTTTTCACCGTATAAGCAGGATTTCTTAAATCCGTATGCCCGTATGACGGATATTCCTGCTGTGTATTTTCAAGTGTAATGTTGTTTTCATCATATGCCGCCCAATTAACATATTTAGTATTTGTTTTGTCGTAGTCTTTGTCATGAAGCTTTCTCCCATAATGAATGTGAATTAAATTTCCAAAGGAATCCACAGCCATTATGTAGCTTATATTTCTGCCCTGAAGATGAAATGTATTGTTATTTTTGATTATCATACTATTTCAGTTCCTTTCTTCACTAATGATTTTTTTAAATTCCGCTATCCGCCGCTTATTACTTCTCTTTAATGTTAATATATCATTCATTATAGAATACACGGATATTTTAAGTATTTAAGTAATAAGAAAAAGAGAGAGAAGTCTTATTATCGGTATTCACATGTGTCGCCGTATATTCTGAGGTCAGCGATATATCATTGTTAATACTATTTTACAAATCCACCATCTGCGCTCACAGCTTCAACAAGCGCATTATACAAATTGCAGTCTATATTCATTGAATTTATACCATTTATAAATTCCAAAGCAGTTTGTGATTTTTTCAGCAGATTATATATTTTTTCTTTTTTATCGGTATCATACTGAGCTCTGAGTAATATATCAAATATATCTTTTTTATAATCATTATCAATAACCGTTACTCCACCATCAAAGCGAATTACCGTTTCATCATTTATATTATCAACACAAACATAAGTGTTTCCGTCTTTTGTATATGCTTCAAACGGAATTTGATTATTCTTTTCAATTACCGATATACCATCACTCGATGATATTTTCCTGAACACAATTGTATATTTTCTGTTTTTAACCGCAATATTTTCATTGCCATTAGGCTTATGAATAATAAACTTTGGCTTTTCGCTCCATTGCAACTCAAAGATTGTCTTTACACATTCACCATTTTCATAATTCATTGTAACTCCGTCATCCTCATAGAGCAAAAAGCTGTTATCCGCACACGGAAACACCTGTATCGTCATATTTTTAGGATTTCCTATATCACCAACATTCTCTGACATAGGGATTATACCACCCGCCTTTACCAGCACAGGCATTGTGTATATATCTCGATAAATATTATAGCATTGTCCGCCGTTATATCTTCTACCATTAAAGAAATCGAACCATATTCCATCTGGAATATATGTATCGGCACACCCCATTTGTGTAACACCATCAGCCTTTGCTGTCACAGGCGACACTATCATCTCGCTTCCAAAGCAATATTCATTTCGATTATATGTATATGCTTCATCTGAATGATCTGTATAATAAAGCGGCGTCACAAGCGGAATACTGTCCTTGTGTGCTCTGTAATTCATTGTGTACAGGTATGGTATTAACTTATATCTTAACCGAAGAAAATCAATCATAACTGTTTCAGATATCTTATTATAATTCCATGGTTCCTTTGACGCAAAATCATTACATACACTATGAAGCCGCATTATAGGTGAAAATACTCCAAGCTGCACCCAACGCGTAACAAGCTCATCATCACGATATCCAAACATATGACCGCCTATATCATGACTCCACCAACCATAACCGATATTTGAGGCGTTTGCCGTAAAATACGGCTGAAAATCAAGCGATTCCCATGTTATAATAGTATCGCCCGAAAAACCAATCGGATAACGATGACTTCCCGCTCCCGCATATCTTGAAAAAATCATGGCACGTTTATTTTGACTGCACATATCTATGTAGTGGAAATGATTAAGCATCCATAACGGGTCTAAAGCAGGAACTTTTGTTGTATTTCCCTGTTGCCAATCCATCCACCAAAATGAAACTCCTTCCTTCTCCATAGGATTTAAGAGTAATTTGAAATAATTTTGCATAAATTTAGGGTCAGCAATGTCAAAGGCTACTGTTTCTCCATTATCCACACCCATAGCTTCAGCAAGCTTCGTGTATCTATCTTCGTGCGCGGCGATACCCTCGGCAGGATGCAAATTGAGAGTCACCTCCATATTCCTGTCATGTAGAAAATCCAGCAATTCCTTATGGTTTGGGAACAGTTCTTTGTTCCACGAAAAGCCCGTCCAACCCGAGCCGTATTTTGGCGCTATATCGGTATAATGCCAATCCATATCAATAACAGCCACCGAAAATGGTATTCCATACCTGTCAAATTCAAGCAGTAACTGCTTATATTCCTCCTGAGTATATTTATAATATCTGCTCCACCAATTTCCGAGAGCAAAACGCGGTATCATTGGGGTTCTGCCCGTAAGCGTATAAAATGCCTTTAACGCGCCGATATAATCCTCGCGATATGCAAAAAGATATATATCAATATTATCACCGTCACGCGTGTCAACCCAACCATCCTCTGCAAGAATAAGCGATTTGCTGTCGTCAAGTACCGTCATTGCATCTCTTGACATTATGCCGTCCTCAAGCTCGCATTCTCCGTCTGCGCCGTCCAAAGTACGCGCCGTACCCTTTAAATTACATTGATTATCACAATAATACCAGACATACTGTGAACCGCCGTTAGCACCTGCAAATTTCGCTGAAAGACTGTTTTTTGAAAATTCGCCGCCATGATATGTAAGCTCCATACTCTCGGTACATATTTTTATACTCCCATTTCTTTCTGTTACTGAAAACTCCGGCACTTCAAATTTACGATTTACAACTGTCTGTGTTGCCCTGTCCTCAAATTTTTCGTCATGGCTGTATTCCAATCTCATAAGACGGTCTGTAAGCACAGTAAATCTGTAATTTTCTCCGCTTATAATTGCTTCGCTATTGCTTATGGGCGTAGTTTTATATTGATATTTCTCATTTATTCGCTGCATTTCGATTTCTCCTTTATTGTATAACATAACCATTATTTTTTGAACGCTTACAAGCTTCGTGAACGACAGCGTAAGATTGCTTGTTTCACCATTTATCGTAAAATCAATGTATGCTCTGTCCTTTTTTTCGTTTGTGCCGCTTACTGTCACGCTTGTATTGATTTTGTCATTGATTTTCGCCGCTATTACAAGCTGTGATATGCTTTCGTCATTTCTCGTTTAGTTTATCCTTTAATGACAATTCAAGCTTGCCGACGTTTTCGATAAACCTCTCAAATGCGTGTGTTCCCATAATATAATTTAATATATTTTTTGCGTTCCTTTGTAACTGTCGCGTGTAAGCGTACTGATTTTGCTTTTCGCCGTCCTATTTACTAAGATTAGGCCACCAATCTGTCATAACCATTCCCGTATATCCCCACTCCTCACGGAGAATTACAGTATTAAGTTCATAGTTTACTGCTGTCCAATGTTCATTTATTGGGTTATACGAGGTCATTATCGTTTTTGCATTTCCCTCTTTTACACACATTTCAAACGACTTTAAATATATTTCCCTTAACGCTCTTTCTGAAACAACCGCATTTACATCACGTCTGCTGTATTCCTGCGAATTTGCCGCAAAGTGTTTCACTGTCAAGCTGTTGCCGTGAATATTCATTCCCCTTACAAGCGCCGCGGCAATTTTATCTGTCATATACGGATCCTCCAAAAGATATTCAAAATTTCTGCCATTTTCATAGAGGGATAACAAGAAAAAGTCAGTATATTCTGAGATGAACGATATATTTTGAGATTTATTAAATCATTGAAATTGTTCCCTTATCGTCTTTGATTTCAACAGAGTACCATTTGCCTTTATATATCAGCTTAAAATTCATACCGTTCCACTTTTCAGGCAAATTCGGTCTGCATACAAGCTGTCCGTGTTCCTCGTTTATTCCTGCGAAACCTTTAACTGCTGCTATCCATGCGCCTCCTGCGCTTGCAGGGTGTGTTCCGCCTATGTATATTAAGCCTAACCATTCCTTGCCGCCTTTTGTTAAATCAGTTTTTGCCGACTTCATAAACATCGGATACGCAATTTCGGGATTATTCGTATAACATGCAAGCAGCGAGTACATACACGCCGACAAGGACGAACCGTGTTCCGTTCGGGGTTCGTAATATTTCAAATTGGTTTCCATTATATCTTTTGTGTAGTCGTTTTTGAACATACTAAGCATTGCCACAATGTCCGCCTGCTTTATCACCTGCGTATTTGATGCGACTCCGTATGCTCCGCCCCAATATTCCTTGGGATTTATCAGCCTTGAACGCACTGTTTCAACACTTACATCCTCCAATTTGAAATATCCGTCAAATTGCTCTATTACACCATTTTCATTCGGTTTCTTTATCAGAATATTTTTAGAGGAATCCTGTAACATTTCTTTTAACTTGTTGTCTAACGGATATTTATCTGACAATTCCAACACCGTATCAAATACAAACTTCGCCATGCGGTTCGTATAAGCGTTATTGTTCACTCTCTCATGATACTCGTCAGGACCGACAACATCATGTATTTCATAGAGGCTGCTGTCTGCTTTTCTGATTAACAGCGAACGGTAGAATTTAGCACATTCTATAACCATTTCCATTGCGCCATTATTTAGAATATCATAATCGCCTGACGCATTTATATATTTCATAAGCCCATAGACAATAGCCGCCGAAACATGGTACTGCTTATCCCTGAAATATGTCCTCATAGGACGGTTTGTAAATACGTCGGTTACATTGTAATCAGAACAGCCTTCATATCCGCCCTCCTGACTTTCCCATGCGTAATATGCGCCGTCAAGACCATATTCCTTTGCTTTAATCTTTGCTCCGCTTAACGTATCAATTCTGTATTGTAAAAGCGTTTTTGCGACTTCGGGAGCTGTATGTATATAATAATCTATCATAAACATCTCGGTATCCCAAAAAACTGCCCCCTTATATACCTGTCCTGACAAGCCTCTTGCGGGGATTGATTTTCCTTTCATATTTCTCGGTGCAATACAGTTCAGATGATATATAGAATAATTTAACGAGTATTCCGCTTCATCATCTCCGTCAATATGAATTTCAGATATATCCCATATCTTATCCCATTCTACTTTATGTTCAGCCACTAAATCCGAATAGTTTAATTCGTCAATGCTTCCGCTTGTTCCAAAATCGTCAACCGAGGTTGTTATCTCAGCTATTTTTTCAATGATGTATTCCTTCTCGGCTTTTGCACTGAATTTAATATGTCTGAATATTGATTTATCAGTATTTTGGTTAGTCTGCTCCGCTTGAAAATCTGTCCTTATGTATTCCTTTACAGTTACAGATATATTCTTTTCGCCTGTCATGCCTGTAACATAATCGGCTCCGTCTTTACTGCCTATCTTCATTTTTACAAAGTGCGGACCGTTTATGTCCCATACATCGCCGTCTATGCCTGTTATGATTTCCGCTTCGCAGTCAAAATCGACTGAAAACGTATATTTCATTGCTATATTATGCTGACGTGCGATGCTTGCAAATCTCTCGCAGACCACTGTAATATTTCCGTGTTCGGTCTGCCAATGCGTCACGCGGCTGTGGATACCATATCTAAAATCAAGCTCCTGCTGATGAAATTTAGGCTTCTCATCAGGCAAAGCGTATATTTTTCCGTTTACTTTAATATATGTATACAGCGGATTAGGCGCGTTTACTGACTCACGCCATGAATTGCCCATCTTATCGTAAATGCCTGCCATATTCACGGCGCACATCTGCTTTTTCGTGTACTCCTCAAGCGTTCCGCGTATACCGAAATAGCCGTTTCCCATAAGAAAACGGTTCCCGTTCCACGCGGTATTGTCCTCATTTAATTCACTTTCAGTTAATATAAATTCCATCATAATTACCTCCCGAACATTGTAATAATTTTATACAAGCTACCGATAGATGATACCGAAATGTCAGCTTTACTGTTATTTTCTGCTACACCCATCGCAATGGCATACATTCCTCCTGCCTTTGCTGCTTCAATTCCGGCGTCGGAATCCTCTATTACAACACATTCTGACGGCGCTATACCTAATTTTTTAGCCGCTATAAGAAATACTTCGGGGTCAGGTTTTGATTTTTGAGTATCAAGTCCACAGCTTACTGCATCGAATTTATCCGCCAAATTCGTTTTTCCTAATATAACCGGAGTGTTCTTACTTGCAGAACCGACAGCGGTTCTAATTCCATTGTTTCTAAGATATGTAATAAAGTCAAATACTCCGTCAAGCACTGCTGATTTATCAAGGCTTTCAAGCGATTTTACATACATATCGTTTTTCTTTTCCGCAAGTGCTGTCTTTTCTTCGTCGCTGAACTTTTTGTCTGTTTTTTCAAGCACAACTTCCAACGACGCCATGCGGCTCACTCCACGCTGACGCGCATTGTCTGCCCTTGTAAAGCCGGTTATATTAAGCTCGTCCGCTAACTGTTTCCATGCCGAAAAATGCAGCTCGTCCGTCGTCACCAAAACTCCGTCAAGGTCAAATATTACTGCTTTTATCATACTTATTCTCCTTGTTAATACATATAATTTCACAAAAAATAATTTTTTCTAAAGTTATTTAAGGTATCGGGCGGAATATCATTCCGCCCGATACACCAAATCAAATCATATTTACAAATACTCCTCCCAAGACGGTTCTGTGCTGGAATGAAGCCATTCTTAGGATACTGCTATAATACCAATCAGTCACAGGAACTCTACCCATTGTTTCATTTATAATTACTGTGGAAATGCCGGGCATCTTGGCTGCATCTTATCAAGGCTGTTCCACATAAACACCTTTACTTTTGCATATTCGCCGTCAAATGCTCCTGCAACTTCAATTTCTTCGCCTGACGCAGTTGTATTCACATCTGATATATCCTTAATTGTTGCCTTCACAAGATTTCCGTTTTTCGTATAAGTAGCTACAATAATGTATGCACTTTCATCTGTCCTCTTTATGACCTTAACCTTGTTGTTTGTCTGGTCTGCGCTTACAAGCTCATAATCATCAGTCTGGATTTCCTCCCAGCGTGCATAAAGAGTTGTCAGCCCTGATATATTATCTGCTGTTATCGCGTCTATCTTTTCGCCGCCTGTTTCTGCCGTAAACCAGCCTTTGAAATCATAACCATCTTTTGTAGGCGTTGGTAATGCAGGTGGTAAATCTTCAATCGTGCCGCTTATCTCGCTGCTCTCATCACCGTCTTGCAGAGTAATTGTATATCTTACAGGCTCCCACTGCGCATAAAATGTCACAGAACCTTGAATTGCTGAAATGTTTTTATATGCATCATGCTCCGTTCCATATTTGTACAGCGTGTCATCTCCGTTAACCTTCCAACCCATAAAGTTATATCCTGCACGCTCAGGCTCTTGCGCCGGAATTGCTATCTGCTCTGTTGTTACCTGATCATACGAGGTATTGTCTTCCGGTTTATTTGTAACATTTGTACCGTTAGGCATATATCCAACCGTAAATTTACCATTTTCTATCCAGCGCGCATATATTGTCATTTCTGTCTTGTCTTTAAAAGTATCAAGCAGACTTTCTACCGTATTGAAATAGGTATCTTTTACAACACTGCCTTCGCCATTTGGCTGTGTGCACCAATTTGCAAAAGTAAAGCCTGCATTCGTTGGCTGTTTGGTCGGGAATTCAATCAAATCTTCAACAGTACCTGTGATAGTTTTTTCGTCCTCCGTAAAGCCTTCGCCGCCTTGCAAATCTAATTTCAGCGTATAGGTTATCGGCGTAATGTTTGCAGTTATCTTAACTGCCTTAGCGGGCATTGTAAAGCTGTACTTGTCCTCTGCTTCGGTAATAGTCTGGCTTTCTCCGCCCTCCGGCGTATATGTAACGCCCGTTAAGTTATAGCCCTTCGGAGGCGTTACCGTAAACTCAACTGGATTTCCCTCTGTTGCAGTATCAGGCACTGTGATTGTACCGCCCAAACCTTCGGGAATTGTTCCCTCCGACACAAACTCTGATGTAATATTGCTTGTCACCTTTTCAGGCTCGGTTATCTTCGCCGTAAATGTAATCGGGTTATATGCAACATTTGTTGAAACAAAACGGAATGTATGCGTAGCCTGCGTTGCCCATTCAGATGTTGTCTTAATTTTTAATGTCGCAATATTAGGCGTACTCTCTGTCGGTTCAATAATAGTATAATCTTCCGGAATTGGCTTCAATTCGTTGTTTACGACCCTATACAGCGTATTTTCCTTTTTCCAAGCTTGCGTATAACCGTTTATGTTAACCACTATATCCTGTTTCTTCGGGGTATCGCTTGCATTTGTCAATGTCGGCTGTATTTGGTCAGTAACGGTCTTGTAGAATTTACTGAACATTGTTGCACCCTTTGTGTTTGCGCGCATATTGTAAATACCTACAGACTGGTTTAAACGCGGTCTGAACTGAATAGTTACCGTGCCGTCATCGGCTGTTACCTTTTCGTCGATAAACTGTATTTTATCTCCGCTCATGCTTTCGCCCTCTGCGAGTTTCTGATTTGCAATAAAGGTCATACTCCTATTCGCTGTGCTGTCATCCTCCAGCTTAAGCGTTATCTTTAGTAGCGTAGCCGGTGAAATGCGAAGCATATTCTCCTCGTCAGCGGCATTCTCCTTTAATGATTCAGGCGCTACTGTAGCTTCCGGATCGGTTCCAACTTTTGTCGTTACATTCATGGCAGTAATCGCTGCTCCCTCTGCCGCAAACGCAGGCATTGTTAATGCTCCTGCAAGCGTCAATGCCAAAATTCCCGATAATATTTTTTTCATTTTTTATCCCTCCTCTTGGTTATTATTAAACTCCAGCGATACGCTATCGCCGTTATTTTCTATATTTATTGAATTTCCGAATATCGCCTGCACTGCTGAAAGCGGCATAAACGTTCTGTCGTTCACGATTTCCGCTTTATTTAAATCTGTCCGCTGCTTTGCGTTTATGTAAATATCGCCAGCTTTCATATCGAAGTATGCGCTTATGTACGGATAAAACAGCGAAACGCATTTGTTATCGCTTTCCCACAATATATCCATTCCAATTGTTTCCGCAAGCGGACGGAGCGGTATCATAAATTCGTTCTTTATATACGGCGGCGCATCGGTTGCTTTTTCCTCGCCGTTTATATACACTGCTGAAACGCCGTCCTTAAATTCTATCTTATCTTCCATTTCAGGCATCTCAAACGTCGGGAATGTGTTATATCCGCCGACGTATGTGTCAACTCCCTCTGTGCTCATGCCTGACAGACTGAAATTTTCCTTATCAAGCGTAATTAAGTTTACGCTTCCTGCAAGAAAACGCAAGGGATAATAGTCGTCACTGTTCCACAGTGCGTTAGGATTTTTCGGTATCAGCGTAAAGTAAAACAATGGTCCGTCACGCAGTACCACGTTATTTTCGCCGCTGAAATCAACGTAACTTACCGACACAACATCATTATTAACTGTCGTTTCAACTATATCCGTATTCTGAACGAGCATTGTTTCGTTTGTACCTAAAATCGGTCTGCCGCTTTCATTGACTTTTAGCGTGAATTGCTCCGTATCATACGCAAACTGAAACTCAGTTCCGCACAGTCCGTCATTGTCCGCAGGCAGATTTTTCGTATAAATTGGGACAATGATTTCATTATCCTCATTCATGCTCTGCGGCGCAAAGAATACACACGGCTGTTCTTTTGCATATATTGTAATAGGCAAACATAACATTATCAGAGCAAAACACATAATTTTTTTTATCTTTATCATTTTAAACCTCCTTTGTTTTATATACAACTAATTGTATAATACGCATTATAAACAATAAGATATATCAGTTCAAATTTCTTATTTAAATTTTCTGCTAACAAACTTTATAAAATCCAGCAGATTGAGCTTGCATAACCACTTCCCCATTTCCAGTGATGTATGCTGATTTACCGAATATGTAAATTGCTTCTCCCAACGTATAATCGCATTTAAAAATTGTGTCTCTATCTGATGGATTTATTATAACAAGGATTTAACCATATAGCATTACAGCCAAGTTCGCACACATAATCAAGTTTTTCGATTATTCCCTGAAAATCACCTATTCCATCCGCGTTAGTATCTTCGAAATGACTGCGGATAAATTTCATAAAAAATTGCATTATCTAACCATTTTGTCATTACTAAATTCTCCTTATTCTTTATAATTTGTTTTTATACTTCTATGAATACGGTTCGCTTATATACACGCCTTTTAGCATTTTTTTGTCCTCCTTCATTAAAATATCATTCAACACAAAATACATAATTTAAAACAATAAGAAAATTTTATTTAAAGTTGGTAGTCATTCACAATAATTTATATATTTTAAAATTTTATTTCAGTCGTTTGCAGAGTATAAATTTTATCCCATTATGAATGTATATAAGCCATCTTATTCCACTTGACATTATTTTTCAAAAGTGTTATAATATCCGTAGTAATGTTATGGAGGAGAACTATTTTTATGCAACAGTTAAACATAGATGTCATCTCTAATCGTAATGTCGGAATCGTTTTTCATGACGATCTTAATATATGCGAACCTCACTCTCATACTTTCTTTGAATTGGCATATATTATATCCGGTAATGCAAT
>OIWL01003336.1_pt1 | contig 11323 bp, 10 predicted proteins | sample 1587561 | NCBI WGS metagenome assembly OIWL01 (sample SAMEA3888903, study PRJEB22519) | human gut metagenome | biome: human gut; feature: human-associated habitat; material: faeces | place: Denmark | collected 2010
GGATTGACGGAAGCGGGCATCGGCAGCAAAGGCATTGTGGCGTCAACGGCTGCACTGGCCGTACTGCTTGAGGAAGGCATAGGCGACACCATCCGGGTTTCACTCACGCCAGCTCCCGGAGCATCGCGCACGGAAGAAGTGATCGTGGCACAGGAAATCCTGCAGTCGATGGAGCTGCGCAGTTTCACGCCGCTCGTGACGAGCTGCCCGGGGTGCGGCCGCACCTCGTCGGATCTCTTTCAGCGTCTGGCGCAGGAGACACAGCAGTTTCTGCGGGCGCGGGCGCCGGAGTGGCGGCGTATTGCCCCGGGTTCGGAAGCGATGAAGGTGGCGGTGATGGGCTGCATCGTCAACGGTCCGGGGGAAAGCCGGCAAGCCGATATTGGCGTAAGCCTTCCGGGATCGGGTGAAAGCCCTGTCGCACCCGTCTACATACGCGGAGAGAAGGCAGGCGTGCTCAAAGGCGCGGACATTGCCAAGCAGTTTCAGGATATCATTGAAAAATTCGTCCGCGAAAACTACGCGAAGCAGGGGAGCTGAGCGGCGACCTCTGCCTTTTACACAGCATTTTCACAAAGCGGTGCGTCGTTCATCCATAAAATGACGGCGCATCCGGGGCCGGCAGAGCACAGCGGTGCCGCAGCCTCAGACATACCAAGCAGCAACAGAGCAAATGGCTAAAGAAAAATTCACCGGCGTCAAGGGCATGAATGACATGCTTCCGCAGGACGCTCCCATCTGGCAGTACGTGCAGAAGACCTGTGTCGACGTGCTGTCGTCCTACGGTTATCAGGAAATCCGTACGCCGATTCTTGAAAATACGCGCGTTTTTACCCGCGGCGTCGGCGAGGTAACGGACATCGTTGAAAAGGAGATGTACAGCTTCACCGACTCCATGAACGGCGATCAGCTGACGCTTCGTCCGGAATGCACCTCCGCTGTGGTTCGTGCTGTTAATGAACACAATCTCCTTTACGGAACCACACAGCGCCTTTGGTACTGCGGCCCGATGTTCCGTCATGAACGCCCGCAGCGCGGCCGCTACCGTCAGTTCCATCAGCTCGGCGCTGAAGCGCTCGGCATGGCGGGCCCGGACATTGATGCCGAAATCATTATGATGCTCGCGCGCATGTGGAAGGCGCTTGGCGTTGGTCCGGTGAAGCTCGAAATGAATACGCTGGGCGCTCAGGAAGAGCGTCAAAAGCACCGTGAAGCGCTGATCGCCTACTTCGAAGCCCATAAGGATCAGCTCGACGAAGATGCGCTCCGTCGTCTTTATACGAATCCGCTGCGCATTCTTGACACGAAGAATCCCGACATGCAGGGGCTCGTGGACGCTGCGCCTAAGCTGCTCGACTACCTTGGCGAAGAAAGCCGGGCATTCCTTAGCCGCCTTGAAGAGCTGGTGTCTTCTGCCGGCATTGAATACTCGATCAATCCTCGTTTGGTGCGCGGTCTCGATTATTACAACCACACCGTGTTTGAGTGGATTACGGATAAGCTCGGCGCTCAGGGTACGATCTGCGGCGGCGGCCGTTACGATCCGCTCGTTGAAATGCTCGGCGGCCGTCCTGCTCCCGGGGTGGGTTTTGCCATGGGGATGGAACGCGTTATCGAACTGATGCGTGAAGTGGGACAAGTGCCAAAGGCCTCGCAGACCGACGTCTATGTGCTCCACCACGGCGGCGAGTCACAGGCCAAGGCCATGCTGCTCGCTGAAACCATGCGCGACCGCGGCATTCGTGTGGTGACGCATCCGGGCGAGGCGAGCATCAAGAGCCAGATGAAAAAGGCTGATGCTTCCGGCGCCGAATTTGCCGTTTTTGCCACCGAGGATGAACTCGCTCAGGGCACGGTCGGCATCAAGGCGCTGCGTGCGCACGAGCATGCGCCCTTTGCCGAACAAACGCTGGTAGCGACGGCGGAAGCTGCCGACAAGGTGGCCGAAGCGCTTGCTGCCCTCCATCGCTGATGCTGTTCAGTACTGGTTATAAGATTCAAAAAATTTCAACAAAAGGTTTGAGCCATGGCTTACGACTTGGAAGAACAAGAGAGCATTGACCAAATGAAGGCCTGGTGGGACCGCTGGGGCACGCCCGTAACGAGCGTGGTCTGCGTGTGCTGCCTCGCCTTTGCTGGCTGGAACGGCTGGAATTGGTGGCAGCGCAATCAGGCGGCCAAAGCTTCTCAGATCTATGCTGCGCTGCAGAATGCCGTTGCAACGCATGACCTCAAGAACGTTCAGTCGCTCTCGGCTGGTTTGATTTCTGAGTACAGCTCCACGCTCTATGCGCCGCTGGCGGCTTTTGCTTCTGCACAGTCCGCGTCGGATGCGGGCGATCTGGCCGATGCCAAAGCCAAGCTCAATTGGGTGATTGAGAAGTCCGGCCGTCCGGAGTACGACACGGTGGCTCGCGTTCGCCTCGCCGGCGTTCTGTTTGACGAAGGCAAGCTCGACGAGGCGGCTGCGGTGCTGGCTGCCGCCAAGCCTGCCGAGGCGCAGAAGGTTCTGGTGCTCGACCGTCAGGGCGATATTTGGGCGGCTAAGGGTGACTTGCAGAAAGCTCGAGATGCTTGGACGCAGGCTCAGGCCGCGCTCAATCCGCAGGATCCTCTGAACCGCGTGCTTGAACTGAAGCTTGCGGCGCTGCCCTCGGCGAGCTGAATCCAGGCGTTTCAGGCGCGGCTCGTCATCGGGAACTGTTCGGCGGGCGGATGATTCCTGCTGCCGCATCCGCGCAGCGCAATGAAAGCGGCCGTCGGGAGAGGTCCTGCGGCTGCGCTTTCTTTTAGAATTCAGGGCGCGCAACCGACTTCTAAAGCGATGCACCTTTGCTGATGTGTTTTCTCTTTTTAGTTGGACAACGCAGTCCCCAATCTCAAGGTCCTTGCACACATGACCCATAAGTCTTCCTTCACCGCTCTCGCAGCAGCTCTTGCCGTCCTGCCGCTGGCCGGCTGCGGCATCTTCTCGTCTTCGAGCACGCATGATCCGCACGATTATCCGGACTTCAAGCAGACGAACCTGGCGCGCGTCGTCTGGCGCACGAATGTGGGTGACGCGGCTGAGCGCAATCTCGCGCCGGCTGTGACGGACACGGCGGTCTATGCGGCAGGCTCCAATCGGGTCGTGCGTCTGGATCGTCAAACCGGCAGCATCGTCTGGCGTACGACCACCGACGGCGATGTGACAGCGGGCGTCGGCACTGACGGCAGTCATGTGGCGGTGGGCACATCAACGGGCAAAGTGCAGGTGTTCGATGCTGAAGGCAAACTCTCCTGGGAAGCGAAACTTTCATCGGACATGGAAGTGCCGCCGCTGGTGGGTGCCAATCGCGTCATTGTGAAGACGTCGGACACCCGCATCACGGCTTTTGACCTCATTACAGGCCAGCGCGTCTGGCACTATCAGGGCCAGGCGCCGGCGCTTACGCTTCGTGCCTTTTCGCAGATGGCATGGTCGCCTGCGGGCATTCTCGTCGGTCAGGCTAACGGTCGGCTTATGGCGCTCAACCCAAATGACGGCCGCGTCGTCTTTGATGCCGTCATCGGTCAGGCCAAGGGCATCACAGAAGTTGAGCGTCTGATTGACGTGGTCGGCCGCCCCTGGGTTGATCAGGAACTCATGTGCGCAGCCGCTTTCCAAGGCAATGTCGTTTGTATGAATGTACAGAACGGACGCCTTGTCTGGAATGCCAAGGTTGACGCGGTGACCGGGCCGCTGGCAGACGGCCGTCTGGTGTATGAGGTTGACGATGCGAGCCGCATTCACGCCTTCAACCGTCAGAACGGCCGTGAGGCTTGGGTGAACGAAAGCTTCCTTTACCGTTCCGCTTCGGCGCCGATCCGCGTAGGAACATCGCTTGCTTTCGGCGACTACGAGGGCAACATTACGTTCCTTGATCCGGCGACCGGCACTCCCGTCGCGCGCACGAAGCTCTCCGGCGCCGTCACCACGCCTGCGGCGCAGTACGGCTATGGCGCTGTCTTTCAGACGGTCGAAGGCGACGTGGCCTATGTGGTTGAAGGAGCCGACTCGGAATAGTCCGAGATTCGCTACAAAGAGCGGGAGCAGAATCGACTCTCGCCAACGACAATTTATTTTTATCAAGCGCCGCGCAGCTGACTTTCATGATGGTCATGAGTCCGCCGTGCGGCGGTTGAATTTCTAGTTTTCCTAACATGCTTCCAGTCATCGCTCTCGTGGGCCGGCCTAATGTCGGCAAGTCGACGTTTTTCAATCGGCTCACCCGCAGCCGAGATGCCATCGTGGCAGATTTTCCTGGTCTCACCCGAGATCGCCAGTACGGTCAGGGACGCGTCGGTCCCGGTCCTTACATCGTGGTGGATACGGGCGGTTTTGAGCCCGTGCGCACCGAAGGGATTGTGCAGGCCATGGCGGGGCAGGCCGAGCTTGCGATTGAGGAGGCCGACGTTGTTCTTTTCCTGACCGACGCCCGTGCCGGTCTGACGCCGCAGGATATCCGCATCGCGCAGCATCTGCGCCGCGCTGATCGACCGGTCGTGCTGCTCGTCAATAAAGCCGAAGGTCTCACTGAAACCGCCAAGGCGGAGTTCTATGAACTCGGGCTCGGTGAACCGCATCTGGTTTCCGGCGCGCATGGTCAGGGTGTCCGCGATGCGCTCGATCTGGCGTTCTCGTGCCTGCCTGACGACTTTCCTTTTGACGAACCGGAAGCCGAAGAAGACGATGACGGTCCCCGCCGCATCAAGGTCACGCTTGCTGGCCGTCCGAATGCCGGCAAATCCACCCTCATCAATGCATTGGTCGGCGAAGAGCGCGTCATTGCCTTTGATATGCCGGGCACAACGCGCGATGCGATCAAGATCGATTTCGAATATGACGGACGTCCCTACGAGCTGGTGGATACGGCTGGTCTGCGCAAGAAAGGCCGTGTTTTTGAGGCCGTGGAGAAGTTTTCCGTCGTTAAAACACTGCAGGCCATTGAGGACGCCAACGTTGTCATTCTTGTCGTTGACGCCAAGGAAGGCGTGAGTGAAGGCGATGCCCACATCGCTGGCTACGTGCTCGAAGCAGGGCGCGCGCTTGTGGTGGCGGTCAATAAATGGGATCTGCTCGACAGCTATGAACGCGAGCGGTTCAATTTGGACCTCGAGCGTAAACTCCACTTCCTGCGCTGGGCCCGCATGATCCGCATCTCGGCGCTCAAGCGCAACGGCCTCAACCATTTGATGCGGGCGGTCGACGAAGCCCATGCTGCGGCATATGCCAAACTGCCTACGCCGAAGCTCACGCGTGCGCTGCTCGAAGCGGTCCAGCGCCAGCAGCCGCCGCGAGCCAAAGGCGGTCGTCCGAAGCCCCGCTATGCACACCAGGGCGGCAGCAATCCCCCGGTGATCGTGATTCACGGCAATGCTTTGGAGGATATCGGAGAGTCCTATCGCCGCTATCTCGAGGGCTATTTCCGCGATACCTTCAATCTTGCGGGCACACCGCTTCGCGTGGAATTCCGCACGAAGGCCAATCCGTACGTGGACGAACAGAAAAAGCGCTGAGCCCGGACGCTCTCGGCGGCAAAGAAAAGACGCTTCACCGCAATGCCGGGGAGCGTCTTTTCGTTATCAGCGCACTCGCAGCCCGTCCGTAAGTGGGCGTGTCAGAGGCCGGGCTGGCGAATCTTGCGGACCATGGGCTTACCGAATTCGGTCCAGAGCACGGCGCCCATTTCGACGGGTTTGTCGACGCCGTCAACCTTAAGCGTATAGCCCGCATCGCGCACTGCCGCAAAGCCCCACCAACCCGCCCATGGCGCCGCAAAGGTGAAGATGCCGTTGTCGTCAGTTTTCATGACCTGGGTGGTGTAGTAGGAATTGCGCGGCTGATAAAGGTCGCTTTCATTGAGAAATTCGACCTTCACCGTTGTATTCGGCGCGGATTTGCCGTCAACGAGCACGCGGCCTTGAAAGAGCGTTCCGGCATAGTTGCCGTACGGACGCGTGAGCGGCACGATTTCAGTCTTCATGCCGACGGGTTTGGACCAGTCATCGTCCTTGGGATCAATGCCAAGGCCAGCACCCAGCGCAGGAACGATGACCTTGGTGTAGTGCAGGTAAAACTTATCTTCGGACTGCTCCCAATAGGGGAGCGGTTCAACGACAAATTGATAGACGCCGGGTTTTTCAAATTTGTATTCGAGCGTCCAGTCATCCCGGCCGAAAAGCTTTCCCGGATGCAGCGCTGGAGTCAAATCGGTTTTGCGGCCGTCTTCGACCACATAGAAGGCCGCGGGTTTGACCATTGTCATCGTGCTCGCTTCCATCGGGCGAATAAAGCTCACATCGAGCTTGAAAGCAGTCTTGGACTGCTCAAGCACCATGGCGGGATCGGGAAGGATGAGGCCGAAATGAGCAGCGGCCGGCAAGCTTGCTGCAATCGAGCCGGCAAACAGGGCGGCGGAGAAGGTGCGGTGAAGCATGGGGTGGCATTCCTCGGAATGTGCGTCTCACGCAGAGGTTGGTCTGCGCATTGTTTGCGGACAATCATAGCCTTCACTGAAGTCCTTGGACAGCGCAAAGTGCAGGCTCCGATCGCTTCAAAGCGAGTGCATCTAAGGAGAAAAGCGTGCTGAACAACGTAATGCCGCAATAGTTCCTTGCAAATGCAGACGCGGCATTGCCTTAAGGAGGCGGAGCCTGTCGGCCGGCAGTGCTAATATTTCAAGCAGTTTTGCGGCGGAGGCCTATGCTCCACCAATCCGACGGTTGATTTCAAACGACCGACGGAGAGCTGGTTCCCGCAACATATGCCGCGCGCAATTTATACGCGCAGAGACGGACGCACACGACTCTCACGGCGCAGCGGAAGAAAACAACAATCAACGCAAGACCTGCATGTGCGAAGCTGCAGCGTCGGAGAAAAAGAAAATCATGCCCAGCAATAAGGTTCAGCTTCTGCAGGATCCGTTCCTCAACATGCTGAGGAAGGAACATATTCCCGTTTCGATCTATCTGGTCAACGGCATCAAGCTTCAGGGACAGATCGAATCTTTCGACCAGTACGTCGTTATTTTGCGCAACACCTTGACGCAGATGGTCTACAAGCACGCCATCAGCACCGTTGTGCCTTCGCGCGCCGTCTCGATGACTGCTCAGCCTGCCGGCGACGCAACGGAGAACTGATCTGTCAAAATTTCAGCTGGATGAAACGCACGCGAAGAAAGCCTCGCGTGCGTTTCTAGTCGTTGTTTCTGTCGGCCGGGCTTTTTATCAGGATTCCGCCGAGGAATTGAGGCTGCTCGTATCCTCTGACGGACTTGAGCCCGTTGGGCTCATGCAGGCCAAGCGTGAAAAGCCGGATCCGGCTACATTTTTAGGTTCCGGAAAGATTGAAGAGCTCGGCATCCTCGCCAAAGAGGCGGAGGTGGATGTTGTCGTTTTCGATATCGCGCTTTCAGCGGCACAGGAGCGCAACATTGAGCGTCTGATCGGGATTCCCGTATTGGATCGTACGGAACTTATTCTTGACATTTTCCGCCAGCGCGCCAAGAGCCGTGAAGGCCGTCTGCAGGTTGAACTTGCTCGACTCGAACACTTGTCAACACGTCTTGTCCGCGGGTGGACTCACTTGGAGCGCCAGCGCGGCGGCTTAGGGAAGACGGGCGGTCCGGGTGAAAAGCAAATTGAGCTTGATCGGCGCATGATCGGCACGCGCATGAAGCAGCTCAGAGATCAGCTCAAGCGCTTGGCTCGGCAGCGGGGCACGCAGCGCCGTGCCCGTTCGCGCGGCGATTCGATCACCGTATCGCTCGCGGGCTATACGAATGCCGGCAAGTCGACGCTTTTCAATAAGATCACGCGTGCAGAAACGTACGCAGCCGATCAGCTTTTCGCCACGCTGGATACAACGGCGAGAAAGTTCTGGCTCTCCGATGAGGAAACTGTGGTGGCGACCGACACTGTGGGTTTTATCCGCGGTCTGCCGCATCAGCTGATTGAGGCCTTCAAGTCGACCCTGGATGAAACGGTGCATGCTGATCTCATTTTGCATGTGGTCGATGCATCCTCTCCGGTGCGGGAGGAGCAGATTGCCGAAGTCAATTCGGTTCTCGCCGACATTCATGCCGATGATGTACCGGTGATTTTGGTCTACAACAAGATTGACGTCACCGAACAGGCGCCTGAGATCGTCCGAGATCAGAACGGCCGGCCCAAGGCAGTGTTCGTGTCGGCACTGACGGGAGCTGGACTCGATGAACTTCGCCAAGCTGTCTCGGAATTCTCCGCGGCTTGGCGGGAAGAGCATCCCAATGAGCCTCGTGAGCTCGAGGATTGGGAGCTTGAGCGGACGGATGAAGCTCTTCCGCGGCGCAAAACGCCGGCCGAAGAGCTTGCTGAGCTTGAAAGTCTCCTTTAATCGCTTTTTTTGAAAAAAACAGCCCGTGACGTGTCGTACGGGCTGTTTCTTTTCTTGAAGGGCTTAAGCCGATTCGCTCAAATCGGAGGACGGTGCTCAGAGCAGGCTAAAGAAGTTGGTGAGCATCTTGACGCGCTCTTCCACCGTGTCCAGTCGCAGGTATTCACGCTCTGTATGGAAGCACGCACCGGCCGGACCGCAGCCGTCAATGACCGGAATGCCTGCTTTGGCAATGCGGTTGCCGTCAGAGCCGCCGCCCGCGTCAACAAACTTAGCTTCAAAACCGGTCATCTTCGCGGCTTCCGTGATTTTTGCGGTCAGTGCCTTCGCGTCGTCCGACAGCGGCATGGCCGGGGTGAAGCCCAAAAGCTCAACCGTCTGCGATACTCCGGGGGCCCAAGAACGTTCAGCGAGCTCAAAGATCTGGTTTTCAAGGTCAGAGCCGTCCTTGTCGAAACAGTAGCGCAGGTCAAAGCGAACCTCACAACTGTCCGGAATGACATTGGTCGCGGTGCCGCCGGCAATGATGCCGGGGTTGACGGTCGTGCCTTTGGCTGGGTCAGCAAGCTCATAGCACGCCAGGCTGAAGCGCATGGCAGCCACATTCGCGTTGGCGCCGTCCTGAGGATTGTTGCCGGCATGAGCAGAGCGGCCGCGAAAGACGACTTTCAGGTCAGCCACGCCCTTGCGCGAACGTACCAATTCGCCGCCCGCACGTGCGCACTCTACGATGAGCGCGCACTTGGATCTTGCGCCGATGGAGGCGAGCCATTCGTGGGAGCTCGTGGAGCCGATTTCTTCATCAGGGTTGAAGGCGCAGCAGATGGACAGCCGCTCTAAGTCCTTCGGACGCGCCGTTTTGCAGGCGTAATAGGCCGCCAGAATGCCGCCCTTACAGTCCGCGCAGCCCGGGCCATGCGCAAAGTCGCCGTCAATGGAGAAGGGGCGTGCGGCGGCAGTGCCGTCGGCAAAAACGGTGTCGAGATGACCGTTCAGAAGGACGTCGTAGCGGTCGGCATGCGGCTTATTTCTTGCAAGAAGACCCCGACCCGCTTTGGGGCCGAGGTCTATGAGTTCGCATGTGAAGCCGATGGATTCGAAGTAGCCCTTCATGATTTCCGCTGCGCGAGTGACGCCGGCCGTATTGCACGTGCCGCAGTCCAGATTCACGAGTGGGGCGAGGTCTTTGATGTAGTCGTCTAGAAGCGCCATTTTTGAGGTCTGCTCCGCGTAAGTGTGTGAAGAATTCCGTGCGGCGCAGACCAGACTGATTCAGGTCGGCAGTCAGTTGCCGAGCATCAGGATGCGCATCACGAACAGTGAGACGAAGGCGGTCAACACTGGGATCGCCATGATAAGCGGAATCTTACTGCCCTTGATGCCGATGACGCCGAGGCAGCGGCCCAGATATTGAATCTGAGAACCCATCAGGAAGATGGCGGGGCAGACGATAGCGAGCTGAGTGCCGTTGAGCACGCCGTTGTCAAAGAGTGCTACGGCGACGCCTACGCCGCCGCCCATCGACATCCAGCCGCCGAGCAGCACAGTGGCTGCTTCGCCGGGGAGGCCGAAAATACCCATGATCGGCGAAAAGATCTGACCGATGAGCGCGAGAAGCCCTGAATGGTTAAGGATCTTGATGATCACGAAAGCCATCAGGACGTTCGGAATGGTGGAAGTGACGCAGATGTTCCAACCTTGGACGGCGCCCTTCACGAAGACGTCGGTGACCATGGGTTTGGCGGGAGCAGGATGATTCATGGCAGCCTTGGCTGAGGATTGAGAGTGTAGTTGGGTTGCGGCCGGGGACAGCAGAATCTGCAGGGAACGGCTGCTGTACAAAAAAGGTTTTGGCGAATTGTATAGGCCTGCCGGTCCTTCGCAAACCTGAGGAAACCACTGTCTATATGGCTTAGATCAAGGACGGATGAGAGTACGGTGCGGCGCGCTGAAGGATCGCAGGAGAGATCTGTACGGGCATTTGGGATGCTGGAAGTGTGTGGAAAGGCAATATTGATTGACTAAAGACGCGCGATAGCGGTTTTCTTCGTTAAACTTCATAGACCTTTGTCTAAATTGGACGTAGAAGAGGTCAACGGACAGGAGGACGGGCGAAATGATCGGCTCGGCCTAAAAAGGAGATCTCTTCAAGAACGGAGTTATTGATGTCGCTTAATGACCCTCACTGGGGCCGCAGCTCTGACGAAGAGAAGAAGAACGACCGCGGAGACAACGAACAGCGCTCTGACGGCGTCGGAGAAGACGGCGAAGAACAAAACGCCCGGCAGAATCCGAATGCGCAAGATGATCGGAATCCGGCGGATTCGTCTGCTGACGGTTCGCGCCGCACCAGCCGCGATGCCCGTGAAGACGATGAGCAGCGCGATCGCCGCTCGCAAGGTCTTCTTTCGGACGATGATCTTGAAAATTTGTGGTCGAATTTTCAGCAGGCGGCCAACAAGATTATGGGGCGCCAAGGCCGCTCGAATCAGGAGGATCTCCGTTCGCGGCTCAAAAGCCGCGAAAAAGATCCAATCCGTTTTTTGCGGCGGCGTGTACGCCGCAAAAAACACTTTGCGCGAGCCTCGGCCCAAAGGAACTGGCCTCGGCAGACCCGACGGTTGATGTCGGGCCAGCGCAGTGTCGCAGGCCGGCATAGCCAGCCAAGGCATGAAGCGCAGCGTATCCCTCCAGAGTAAAAGGGAACCGACGGTATTGCCGTCGGTTCCTTTTACTCTGCCTTTAGCGCCTTCTCAAGCGCGTAGGACAGCTGGTCGGGACAGGATGTCGGCTTCATGCCGCAGCGGATGCCGCGCATGCGCGCGATGGCATCCTCGGCCTTCATGCCTTCGACCAGGCGCGAAATGCCCTGGAGGTTGCCGTTGCAGCCGCCGACGACCTCAATGGAAGAAATAGTGTGGTCATCGT
>OIWL01003344.1_pt1 | contig 11299 bp, 5 predicted proteins | sample 1587561 | NCBI WGS metagenome assembly OIWL01 (sample SAMEA3888903, study PRJEB22519) | human gut metagenome | biome: human gut; feature: human-associated habitat; material: faeces | place: Denmark | collected 2010
GTCTAGCCGGTTCTCTTTTGGGAACCCGCCAGATTTATCTGTGCGGAGCAGTCAGATATGAGACTCCTGATTTGTTCATTAATTAACTCGTCTCTTGTCGGTGTACAATATCCATCTATTTTTTCAACTTCGTCAATATCTTTTAATCCTCTCCAGTCTTTTTTGTCTTCCTTTTCACATAGATACGAAATTGCATCAAAGTGAATCAAATCACCGTCTGCGATGCCTGTTTTGCTTAATGTGTCAATGCTTTTCTTGTCATTGATTTCTATGACGCTATCTCCACCGATGAAATATGGCCCATGTGTTCTAGGCCCATCAATTACTACGTTTGTCAAAGAATATTTCCCCTTTTCTTTAATTACTTTTGCACAAAATAATTCATACCCGGCTTTAATTTTTAAAGATATTTTCTGTAGTTCTGCAACTTGGCGCTCCTGCTCCGGAGTTAATTCATGTGACTTTGTAATATTTCCGTTCTGAATTTTCTTTCTTCTTCTTTTACCCACTTTTTTATCCTTTCCTGCCGCCTTCGGCGGCAAACAACAACACAGCGAAACGAAGTTTCGCCCGCAGTTCAGGCGTCAAGCCTGGCGGTGTCGCACGACGTCCGGGGGACGTCGGCTTTGCGACGACCGAAGCGGAGCGAAAACATCTTGCCCCTGGCGGGTTTCAGGGCAACGCCATGAATTTTCTTCTTTTCTTTTCCTTCTTTTTATTCAATAAAATTAATTTCAGCAGTTACATCAACCGGATTGTCATCATAATCCGCAATCACCTTCAACATCTTTGTTTTTTCCATTATTTTTTCTCCTTTTCTTTCGCGCCTCCGGCGCACTTATTTTCTTTGCACATTATCAATATGCCGAACTTTTTCCAGGTCAGATTATTTTTGCGGATTTTTTTACACCTATTTTTTCGCCCTCCAAAAAAAAGAAGAGCCGAAGGCTCTTCTTTACACAAAATATACAAGCAACACCACGTAATGTATCACTTGGTCAGCGACATATCCAATTTTCTTGTACCTCTCTTTCGCCGCATCCACTACGACATGGGCACCAAACAGCACGAAAAGTTGCCAGTTAAACCCGAACGCCAGATAGAACGGCAGACAATACAGCAGACAATGCACCAACAGATGATACCAGTTTTCACCCTTCGTTTTGGCGATGAAATCAATCTGCAGCACATAGTCTCCCACCAGATGGCACATAACCAGTCTGAACAGTGTTTCGCAAATTTGTTGGCTTGGCATTTTTTTTGCTCCTTTCTTTTTTTTATATTCCAATATGCAGAAAAATTACAAAAGCGTAAATTGCGTATTTTTTTACGGATTGTTTTCGTGAAAATTCAGCATATTATTTACAGCTTATACATTTGAATGCTATATATAAATATAGTATAATAAATACATAAGAAATAAAACTCAAGGAGGGTAAATATATGTATAAGAAACGCAAATATTTATACGCGCTGTTCGCGTTCATGATTGCAGCGCTCATCTGTATCCCGCAGACATTGCAGATGCGAACGCAGGCGGCAGCCAAGCCAGGCACAGTCAAACTGTCAAGTATCAAAGCTGTTGATTACAATAAAATCAACATCAAGTGGAAGAAGCCAAGTGGTAAATTCACAAATTACTGCATCTATTACCGCGAAAAAAACTCTAACGGAAAATGGATAAGAATTAAGACTGTCAATAATAAGACATTATCTTATACCCATACTTCTTCTGCAAAATATCCAATTGTTACAGGTGAGACTTATCAGTATACTGTCCGTGCTTATAATAAAAAGCCAAAGCGGTATGGAAATTACAATAAGTCAGGGCTTACAACAAAGACCAAACCTCAGCAGGTTAAGTTAACAGGTATATCTTATGACGAAGATGAAGGAGTTACAATTACCTGGAATAAAGCTGGCGGAGCATATCTTTACAGAGTCTACTGTAAATCTAAAGATAACACAAAATGGCTGTCCTGCGGGCAGACAAGAAATTTAGAATTTACAGATGCTGACCCGTACACAGGCAGAACAAACATTTATACTGTGAAAGCAGTTGCTGCAAATGAAACAGCAGGAAAATTTGATACAACCGGGTTATCTATTGTTGTTCCTAGCGATGGAGAAGGGGATGTTGATTCTGTTACGCCAACACCGGCATTAACAATGCAGCAAATGGCAGATGAAGTTGTTAGATTGGCGAATATTGAGAGGGCAAAGATTGGCTTTGCTCCATTAAAAACAAACGTAAATTTGCAGAGAGCCGCAATGGTAAGAGCACAGGAAATTTCAATTAAGTTTTCTCATATTAGACCGAACGGAACCGATGCTTCAACTGCTTGCTATGAAGCAGGGGCAGGTTGCGCTGGAGGCGAGAATATCGCAAAGGGATTCTCTACTCCGCAGGATGTTATGACTGGTTGGATGAACAGTGATGGACACAGATGGGCTATTTTAGATTCTGGATATACACATGTAGGTGTTGGAGTGTATAAAATCGGTAATGATTTGTATTGTTGGACAATGGAATTTTCAGATGGGCCAGACAGAAAATGTAATGTAATTGTTTATGCTAATGGAGGAAAATTCGATGATGGGTTAGAATCTTATTCAATGCAAGTTCCTTATGGTTCTCGCATTGATGCAAAAACGCTAAAGATTCCCACTAGAGAAGGATATCATATTAAAGGATGGTCTGAAACAGCCAATGGCAATAATATGTTTACAAGTGGATGTACTAATGGTCTTGAACGAGCTTTTACAGCTTATGCTATTTGGGAATCAAATAGCTAAATTTTGATAACGGCAAAAAAGAGAACGCTTAAGCGTTCTCTTTTTATTTGTTATTTTTGTTTCTTCATTTTTCGATGATTGCGTTTTTTATGATTTTTTGTATTAAGTGTCACATAACCACAACCTAAAGCTGCAACCATACTAAATCCAATAAAGCCATATTTCCACTTACCATCATCACCAGTCATTGGCATTTTAAATACTGCATTATTTGTGATGTCATATTTACAATTATAAAAATACCACTTATTCGTGTATCCAATATCTTCTTTTGCGGAATCAAAATCTACATTCTGATATTTGGCGGCTTCTTCCATTGTCATAGTAAATGGTAATGTAAAGATAATTGGTTCTTTCAGTAATGCATTGCCAGGTTCAGTCTTTATCTCAGTTATCTGATAAGTACCCTGGTCAAGATTGTCAAAGAATGCTTTTCCTTCGGAATCAGTATGACGTATTGTTGTTTCTCCAACATCTAATAGTCTTTTGAAATTCGGATGCTTTTTAGATGTTGGTTGAATAGCGGCTTCAAGAAACTTAATTTCAAATTCAACGCCGGCAATTGGTGTTGTTCCGTCTGCCTGAAATTTCTGTAAATCAACACGACACCGTTGTAATTCATTATACCACGCTTTGTTGTTTGCATATGTAAAGTTGAAGTCTGCACCTTCTATGGTCTGTACTCCAATCGGGGTATCGTCGAGAACATATTCTGCTGGAGCGGCCTCTTCTGTTATCTTTAAGTATCCGCCAATTGGAATTACAATATTTCCATCATATATATAAAATTGGTCGCTTGACTGATTCGGGTCGAGATAGGAGTTTTCAAGTCTTGCATGTCCATCTTTTTTGGTTTTAAGATGCCATGTTCTTACAGGGTTATCGCTATCATCATCACCATCAAAGTATTCCACTTTAAAAACTACACCCTCAATTGGTTCTCCTTTGACGCCGAGTTTTTCAATATCAAAAGAACTTCCTTTATTGAATTTAGGAACGTCTTCAAAGGTTACTTCAAAAGTCGTTTTTGCGTCTCTTGGCATTGTTACAGTTATAGACTGTCTTTGATAGTTATTCTCATGATAGTTTGGAGGTGTTATTTCTGAAATGTAATATGTGGTAGTTACTTCATTTATCTGCCAATACCCTGGACGTATTACATTGCCTTCCTTGTCTGTAGCTGGGTCTACCCATGTCTTAGTACTGTTATCAGGAAGCGTAAGTGTACCTGTGTATCCAGATTCATCTGTTGTTAATGTTCCCATATCACCATCACGGCTTGATGTTACCTGGAATACGGCACCTTTTAATGTATAACTGTCTAAGTCCATCACATCTTTTGGAGCCTTTGATACTTTTCTTACATGCAGGCCTGTTCCTGTTGGAGGTTCTGGCGTTGGTTCTTGTGTAATAACCGGTGTAGGAGGGTTGCCTTCAGTATTAACGATTTCGTCAAATATTTTTAATTCGCCTTCCTTAATAGCGTCAGCTTTATTGAAAGTCAGCTTTTTAACATCTGTTGTATTTAAAAGATATCCGGATGGTGCACTATATTCCTTACAATATAATGTAATACTATCTTTGTCGTTTGATACGCCAATTGTTATTTCGTTAGTTTCTCCGTTATCGGTAGAAACTAAGTCTTCTCCTATCTGCTTTGTGCAAGCTTCATCTGTGTATACTTTCAAAATAGCTTCTGCTAAACCAGTTCCATTTGCATCAACTTTTTTCGCCTTAACTCTGACTTTCCATCCTTCATCATTAGGAATACCTGTTTCTGGTCCAAATGTTTTTAATTCTCCTCTTGTCTGTGGGTCTGCTTTTTTCAATTCTTCAAATTTAGAACGTTCGAATGTTAGTTCATATGGAGTTTGATTTTCAGGCAATGCATAACCGTCAGGAGCTTGTATTTCTTTACAATACAAGATATACGTTTCTTTTTCCCATAAAAGACCATCTACCATTTGAGTTTTAGTTACGCCATCTTTTCCAGATGTCAACTCTGCTACTTTTGTATCACTTGTGCACTCTTTTGATGTATATACTCCAAACACTGCACCTTCAAGCCCTTTGCCATTTTGGTCAACTTTTTTCAAGTTTACCTGGACTTTCCATCTATCTTCAGTAAGCGGGTCAACAATCACGAGTTTTTGGCTATATCCAGAACCTGTATATGTTTCCCCTTTTACCTCTTTTTGGTACAGTCTAGGCATTTCTACTGTCTTATTCTGAAAATTGATTTCAATGACCTTACTATTCAGCTCATATCCTTTCGGTGCTTTAACTTCCTTTACCTGAATAACACCAACAGGAATAGCAGCCTGACCATTTCCTTGATGCAGCAAAGCTCCGCTCTTATGAGTTTTACCTTTATCATCTTTCCATGATGAAACAAAGTGTGCTTCATCTATTGCGAGCACTCCATTTGCATCAGTTTTAAAATACCAGGTTCGCTTGCTCTTAAAATCAGCGCCGCCTTTTACGCTATACTGGATTCTAAAGATAGCATCTTTCAGTTTTGCTTTATCTTCTCCAACTTTGCTAATTAAGTCGCCTTTAAAATAATATGGTTTATTGTAAATCCATCCAGTTTTTCCGACAGTGTCATATCTGCTATCTCCAATAAACTCAACACCTACATTTTTTTTCTCGCCAGCTTTCAGAGATATTGAACCATAAATTTCAGTATTGTATGCAGTGCCTCTGATACGATAGTCCTCTCTTACCCAATATTTACCAGGGTCGACGTATGTTCCACCCTTAAGATAGATGTTTCCTTTATCATCTCTTTGCGGGTCTTTCATACGTATAGTTGCTGCAATTTTTTTGCAAGCTGAGTCTTTATATACACCAAATGTAGTCTCTAACGTTCCTATACGTTCTGTAAATTCAGCCAGCTCAGGGTCTTTCATACGTTTGTAAACTTCGAGGTATGCTTTACTAGTGGATGGCGAATAATCGTCATTGCCATAAAAGTTCTGATATGTTCCTCCACCCCATTTGTAGGCTTCTACAAATAATCGTAAATTCTTTCCATTCTTTTGAATTTTCATAGTAACAGTTGCTGTCCACATCTGCCATGGTCTATATCCCCATAAACTATGTGTATAACAGTTAATCTGAAAATCTCTTACTGATTCAGACAGCATATATCCATTTTTCTTACAAAATGCTTTTACTTCACTTGATTTTTGTGATAAATAAATGCCAGACCAGTTTGTTTCTTCGTACACATCACTATTTCCGTAGTTATGTCCAGTCATACTACCATTCTGTGCAGGACATTGAATCTGCTGCGTTGCGATTGTAGTCCAATCTTCAGCAACACTCATATATTCTGTGCTTTCAGCATCAGTTTTATTTAAAGATTCTTTTTCAATAGCTTCAAAATCATCTGACGCATCAATATTGCTCTCTGAAATGCTAGGTTCCTTCCAGCCGCCACCATTGAACAGCTTTCCAGCCTCATATCCTTTACGGCTGATTGTTACAAAATGTACTTTATCGCTTTCAGTATTTCCGAAAGCTAATGTTTTATTTTGTTTATCAACATCAGATATCTGATAGTCATCATTTCCGAATACTTCAAGCTCGAATCCGTCAGCAGCGTCAACCATAGCTTTAACAGCATAAGACTCATGACTTGTCAGTTTACAGAACTCTCCATATCCATAAGTTTTCTGATTATTATCAGTAAATGACAATGTCGGTTCTGTTGTTGTCAGGTACATTCCGCTTTCCAGGCTGTCTTTAGATATAACATTAACGGTATTTTCAACATACCATGAATATTCTCTGTACATAAAATATGACATTTCAAATGTCACTTTGTATGTTCCAGGTGTATTAATATCAAATCCTTCAGAATCAACACTGTTTACCTTAAATGTTTCAGGATTGTACGGTAACAGTAGGCCATTAACATCAAAGTCTTCAGTTCCAGCTAAGATATTGAAAGTTTTTCCTTCTACTATCTCACCAACCTGTGATGGTACTTTTCCATCATAGCCTTCATTTCTATCCTGACAAATAAAATCTGGAAAGATTTTGTCAAAGATATCAGACCTTACAGTTGCCATATCTCGTCTGCTTGTCATGTTGAATATGCAATATAGATTCCATTTATAGTCAGGGTGGTCGTTTAATGTATATGTATATTCAAATTCAGCTGTGCTGCCTTCTGTAAAATCTACATTTTCGTCTTTTGTGGTACATTCAACAGTTACTCCTTCTCCATAAGGGTTATAATGTTCAAAATCGAATGTTTTATCTTTAACCCAAACGTATTGTTCATCTGAATTTGTGATTCCGGCTTCCGGGTATCCATCAATAATCCAACTGTCAATATCCTCATCAGTATCATCGATAATAGGGTCATCTCCTGGGTCATAGTCTTCATCACTGCCATCTGGCGATGGAGTTGCTGAAGGCCATGTTTCTTCAGCGTCATTAGCATTATCGGTTTTAATGTATGACGTTTGGTAAATTAAGCCATTTGTGTTTACGCATTCAGATAAGTCTTTACCAGTAGTTAAAAATCCACTAAATTTTGCTGCGGCTTCAGACGTTGTGTTTGCAACTACATTATAGTCAACCGTACTACCATAGTTTGAACCAATCAATCGTTCACCATTTTCATCTGCCGCACCAATTACAAATGCTGACTCTACAGAACCTGGCATGTAGTCTTTTACATCCTGTCCATCATTACCTGCAGCAGCAACAACTGAAATGCCATTTTCTACGGCTTTATTAATTTCAGCTTCCAAAACGCTATTTGCAAGGTTCTTTTTGGATGATAATGATAAATTTATGATTCCCACTTTTTGTTCAATGGCATATTCCATACCGGCAATAATACTTGAAACGGTACCACGACCATCATTTCCCATTACACGGACAGATAATACATTTGCATTTTCATTTTGGCTAATGATTGCATTTAGCATATCGTTACCATGGCCATTACCTTCAAGAGAGTTATCAATAAGTGAAACCCTGTTTAAAACATTTTTCGTCTCAGTTACACCTGTATCAATTAATGCGATTACCTTTGACATATCCGTAACAGGAGATGTTGAGGCTGCCTCATCTGATAAAGCTGAAATAGGGTTTACCGATTCTGTTACTGTAATATTGCTGTCTTCACTTGGAATTGTGTTTGATTCTTCTGCCGTCTCCATTACTGTATCAGGTTCTACAGCTACACCAATTGTATTATAATACAGATAAGCTGTCATGGCCTGTTCAACAGAAGCGTACTGTAACAGGTAAACTCCGTTATAACTAGCAATAAGATGTTCATTGTCAATGATATTGTCATTATCGTCAGATACTACTGCAAGTCTGGCTGTTTTAAAAACAGAAGAATCAAGAGTGCTGATTTCTGGGTCAAGCTCTGTAAAATGTTCTTGCTGTCCTGACAAATCATTGCTTTCAGACATTTCTTCATCTTTGTTTGATTTCTCAATTACGCTATTAACAACAGTTTCCTCTTCCATATTGCCATTTTCTGCGTTGTTTGCTTCTTTATTGTTTTTTGCATTGACATCAATGTCTGTTTCTGTCTCATCAACAATATTTTCTTTAGTTTCTACTGCTGAAGTATCGCTGTTTTCGTCATCATTCACTTGATTCTCAACGATATCGGTATCATCAACTGTTAAGTCTTCATTATTGTTATTTTTACCAAGCGTGAGGTCTTCGCTGTTTGCAGTTTTTTCAGCCGTCTCTTCTGATTCTGCTGCGTTTTCTGCATCTTCGCTAATCCTTAAGTCCCCAGCATTATCAGCTGCAGATTCATCTTTTTCAAACCCAATCATTACAGATTTGTTATTTTCCATAAACACTGGATATTTAAAAAAGTCTACTTTGTTGCCTGCATCAAATCCTACATCTTCAGCAATTTCAGTTCCTGAGGAATCATCAGTAACCTTATATAGTTTTACAATATAGCCATTGTCTGCTTTTGCTTTAACGGTAACAGCACTATCAGTCTTTGCTTCATATACATACGTATATCCGGCATTTCTTGTACTTTCACTTGAAACAAGTGTTCCGGTTTTATCGTATACATCAATATACTCGTCACCGTCAGATTTTTTATCCAGGCAAATACTTTCCTCCTGTGTTTCTCCTTCATCAATTATAATTCGTCCACCAAATTTCTCCCCTGACATTTTTAAATTGATAAAAAGGAATTTAGTTTCGTCTGTTTTATCAGCACCATCCCCTATAGATGTGGACATCTGTGTAATTGTTCCATCATCGTTTACGGTAATGTTTGTTGCTGCTGTATCATCACTTGCATATGCCGCATATGAAGACAGTATTGGTGATGCTGCGGTAATTGCAGCCATCGCTACAGACATGATACTTTTTTTCAAATTGTTCATCGTTTCTCCTCCTATTTTTTTTATTATATTTTCGCTTCCTGCGAATAAGGTCACTCGAACGATAACGGGTAAAGCCCGCTTTCTCAGATGCTTGCAGTATTATGCCGTCAGCATTGTTTATCTGAGAACAAGGAATGGAGGAGTTTTCTATCCGGAGCAAGGCTTCGAATAGATATCCAGCAAACCTTGTATCCGATGCAATTTGAAGTTTTTACAGGCAAGGATTCTGCCTGTATTATCCGGCAATTTTTTTGCCGTTATATCTAATATGACAAATAAAAAAGAAAAAAGAACATTTTTGAAAATATTCTTTTTCCTTTTAAATACCATATTATTTTTTCTTTTTCTTTACTGCTCTCACAATAGCTACAATGACTACACCACCACAGCAGACAGCAATTGCAGTTATAATTCCGGTGTTCGTCATCGCCGCAGTCGGAATTCCAACATTCTTCGTATTCACAAATCCAATATCGGCACTTGTTCTCAACACTCCAGAATTGTTATCACATGTCATCTTATATCCGTTTGTCACTGTTTCAGTTACTTCATATCTGATACCGGCCGGTAGTTTCTTAAATATAATTTTCTCGCCGTGTGATAATGTAAACTTCACTTCGCCGTCAATTACTTTCATTGTCTCAAAGTTTCCATTCTTTTCAACATCAACACTGCCGGGCACTACCAGTCCATCACTTCCTGTCAGTTTCAGTACAAATTCAAAGTTTTTGGATTTATCACCCTGATTTCCTTTCACAGTTTTGTTTACAGATATGTCATACTTTTCATCATATGTGTTTACAACCGAAATCTCACTGGCCCCTGTCTCAATGTTTCCATTATACTTTCCATTGTCAGAAGGTTTGTAATCTTTATAAGCATTTTCTGTAACTGTGTAATCGGCTCCGACCGGTAACCCGGCTATTACAATTGACTCTCCGTCAGACAGCTCAAATGAAGCCATGCCATTTTCGTCAAATACGATTGTTCCGGTTTTACTTCCAGCAGTGCCATCAAGTGGGTAAACACCTGAAACGGGGTTGCCACCATTTTTCAGCTCAACCTTAAATTTAAATGCTTTGTTTTTGTCAGCACCATTCCCCTCAACCGTTTTTGAAACTTTAAGGCTTCCGGTCTCGGTTTTCGTGTTTGTGATTGTAAATACCTTGACTTTACCTCCATCTCCTGCCGCATCGGTTTCTTCGCTCTCAACAACATTGGAGTCATATCCGCTGACATTTTCTTCATTCACAGAGTATTTGTATTCTGTCTTTCCGTCTTCTTTAAGCACTTCAAGCCCGTCAACCTCTGCCTCCCATCCATTATCAGCATTCAGTTCAATATTTTTTATAATATTTTCATCCTGCATCAGATAAACAGTAATGTTTCCCGGTCTTGTATTCCCTGCATCCTCATTATCATTCCAGATTTTTTTAATCCTTATTTTAAGTTTTTCTGCTTCTGGCACATCAGGTTCTTTTCCTGTATTCGTAAATGTCACAGCTGCGTTTTCATCAGCGTCAACGGTTTCTGTACCGGTTGACAAAGACTGGTCAGCCTGTTCATTTGCATTTTTCTGTTGTACGGTCTTAACAGCATCAGCTATTTCATAAGAAGCATAATATTTATTTGCATCTTCAGTGACCTGATATTTTGTATTTTCCGGAATATCTTCAAATACCACGCCTTCATTATCGGCCAACGTGAAAGTCACATCGGCAGCGCCATCTTTATCAGATGCAAACGCTGTTTCAGCATCTCCTTTTTTGTATTTATATTTCGCATTTTTTTTTAAAGCTCGATACGTTTATTTCTGTAACGTTTATACAATTGTGAAACATAGAGCTCATATATTTAACATTTGATGTGTCGAACGAAGACAAATCAATAGATGTAAATGAGTTATAGCCATCAAACATGCCAGACATTGCGTCAACCTGTTTTGTTACAAACATTGATAAATCCGTATTCGTTAAACTTTTACACCCCTGGAACATATACGCCATTGAAGTCGTGTTGGCTGTATCAATATTATTGAACTGTATATTTGTCAAGTTTTTCTTTAAGCTGAACATATCTTGTGCTGAAGTATTGAATGCAATTTTTAT
>OIWL01003346.1_pt1 | contig 11294 bp, 9 predicted proteins | sample 1587561 | NCBI WGS metagenome assembly OIWL01 (sample SAMEA3888903, study PRJEB22519) | human gut metagenome | biome: human gut; feature: human-associated habitat; material: faeces | place: Denmark | collected 2010
CCAGAGTAACACGATCCTGAGTAGCTTTAATAAATGGAACTACAGGAGCTTTGATCGCGCGGTAGTCTTTAGTGACATCGGTAATCAGCTGTTTACAGACTTTCTCAGGTACGCCCTCTTTTGCAGGTGTAAAGGAAGCAATGGTGCCGTCTTCTTTGTAGGTTACATTGTATAAAGAGGGAACATAAATTCCGGGAATCTGGGAAGCTGCAAACAGGAAGTCTGCTCTGGAGCCGCCTGCTGCCTTGTTTGCCTTATATGCATCAAACAAAGCATCATAGACAGTCTCACCCTCGCCAATATAAAACATATCAAAAAATTCTGCGATCGGTTCCGGATTATATGCACATGCACCGCCGCCGATGACGATAGGGTCATCTTCCTTACGATCCTTTGCCAGAAGTGAAACATGGCTCAGGTCAAGTACCTGAAGCACATTGGTATAGCACATCTCATATCCAAGGGTAATACCAAGGAAATCAAACTCCTTTACAGGCTCCTGGGATTCCAGGGCAAAGAGAGGAATATGTTCCTCACGCATAATTTTATCCAGATCCATCCACGGAGAAAAGACACGCTCACACCAGACATCCTCACGTTCATTGAACATGTTATAGAGGATCATCATGCCCAGATTGGACATACCGATTTCATAAACATCCGGGAAGCACATGGCAAAGCGGATATCTACGTCATTCTTATCTTTCATTACAGAGTTGACTTCACCACCGATGTAACGGGCAGCCTTGTCAACTTTCATTAAAATTTCATCGCTTAAAGCTAGAGTTCTCATAGTATTCCTTTCAGAGGTTATTGTATCAACATTGTGTTAAGCAGGGAAAATCCCCCACAATATTCCTATTATATACGGAATGGTGGGGGATTTCAAGGGAGAGTCGGATAGTTTGCAGTTTTTATCTGACAGTATCAGGCTGTAAAAGCGTGAGTAATGTTTCGTACACATATGTATTTTCTCTGACAATTATAGAAAGTTCCTCTTTGGCCTGATTCAGCCAGTGAAATAAATTACGGACATCAGAACTGCCTTCTTTATTGAGATACTTTGAACGCAGATATCTGTTCTGGTCATAGTAATATCGTTCGTCCAATATGATAACAAAACGTTTTATGTCTCTCACGGCAGTAATCTCATATTCATAGCCCTGATGTATATAATCTTCCAGTAAGGCAGCAGTCTCCTCTTCATTATTTGCATATACAACAGAAACATGCGGATAGGGTTTGGAGGTTTTTCTGTCTGTAAGGTGTAGCATATTCTGGATAAATGAGGAAAGTTCCGCATTGGTACGGATGCGGTTGGTTAAGTGAAACATCTGGATTTCCGGCAGGTTTTCTATGAGTTTTAATGTATTTACCCCTAACTCTTCAGGACATATGGCATCTTCGGAATCACTGGAAAATATTACGGGAAACTCCCCCTCCGATTGCGTTAACAGAATCTGCAGTTTTTCTGAAGAAAGTAAATGTGCTTCGTCTACCAGAACTGCACTGTAATGTTTCAGCTCTGTATTTTCGGTCAGCTGATTGTCCGAAAGAAAAGCAATACGCTGTAAACGTTTATGCAGTATTTTCCATTCTTTTCCGGCATTACCGCAGTGAATCATGCATATCTGCTGACGCCTGGACAGTTTCATGGCGATATCATAGAGAAGCAATGTTTTTCCTGTTCCTGGAAGTCCGGTAAAACAGAAATATCCGAACCGGCTGATACGGAGTTTCTTTAAAATCTGGCGCTGGATATCCCGCTGCTGGGAAGTCAGAAAGTATTCTTTTTTCAGGAAACGAGCCGGTTCTGTGATGGGGGAAATCAAATATAGTTCGGCCTGAAACAGATCGTCAATATTCCCCTGATAATCACTGCTCTCCTTTTGCAGTGATCTGCACAGCTCTGTCCAGTCGGCTTCTGCAATATGATCATGGTTGGTAAGCCTGACAAGGCGATTCTGACTGCTGATATACGTATAAGACTGTATGGAGCGTCCGAGAACGGAAAGGTAATAACGGTTCTGCATAAGCTGTTTACGAATTGCCTCCTCAGATACAGCCCCGCTTTTCAGTTCAATATTTATAATCTGGTCATCTTTGATCTGGAGAAGATCAAATTCTTTCCCGAGTTTTGGAATCTGGTAGGAATAGAAAAAGCGCAGGGAACAGACTTTAGTCATATGCGATTCCAACTGGCGTACCAGTGCTTTCATACTCTGAAGTTCCCATTCCCGTATTTTGAGGAAGTATTCCCGACCGGATAACTGACGTTCCAGTTTTGACAGAGAATCTTTATTCTGATTTCTCGTAAGTGCATATATGGATATTGATCTCATAACTTTTACCTTTCATTTTGCCGGAATTCTTTTATACTATTATAGCAAATATCAGCAATTGCAGGTAGCCTGAAAAACAAAAACAGCCAGGTGGATTTTTCCCTGGCTGTTTTCCCCATCTGAATCAGATTCAGAAATTGTTTTGAAATATCTATTATATTGTGGTTTGGCTGAATTACTCAGCTACAGCGATAGCTTCCACTTCGCAGAGTACGTTTTTCGGAAGCTGTTTTACAGCAACGCAGGAGCGGGCCGGTTTGCTTGTGAAGTATTTCTCATACACAGCGTTGAATGCAGCGAAATCTGCCATATCAGCAAGGAAGCATGTAGTCTTGATAACATTGTCAAATGTAAGTCCGGCTTCTTCAAGAATTGCTCCTACGTTCTTGCAGGACTGCTCTGCCTGTGTTTCGATTTTATCGTCTGCAACTTCACCTGTAGCCGGGTCTACCGGAATCTGACCGGATGCAAATAAGAAGTTTCCTGTCATTTTTGCCTGAGAATATGGTCCGATTGCTGCTGGTGCTTTTTTTGTTTCAAGTGTTTTCATGAATGAATTCCTCCCGTACGATTTAATGTAATTGATTGTCTGCAGCTGTTTAGCCAATCTTTACATTGCAAGATTCCAAACAGCTACCCTTGTTCAATAACCTGTATCCATATCTTACCACCAAAAAAATATTTAGTCAACGGCAAAAAAATTGTTATAAAGAAATTTCGTCTTTTATTACTGGAAGAAAAGATGAAAAATACTGACAATAATCTGATCAGTGGAAGCTCTTGAGCCAGTTTACCAGAGAATCATGCCAGATATTATCATATACTGTTTTCTTCATCTGATCTGTGACAGGACCATTGCCTGCCATTTTGGCAAGGATTGCCTGCTGTAATTCATCTACAGTCATGTCTTCCGGGGATTTATTCATATCTACAATTACTGTCTTTTCCTTTTCAGCAGCGGCTTCCGTATTTTCCGGAAAACTGTTTTCTGCTGATATGGCTGAAGTATCGGCAGTTTTTTCAGGCTGAATATCTTCTGCTTTTGCTGCTGCGGTTTCTTCTGTTGCGGTTATTGTTTTCTGTGCAGGAGACTCAGTCTGTGTGGAAGTTGTTTCTTCTGTTTCTTCCTGTACTTTTTCGATATCTGCAGTTTCTGTTTTTACTGGTATATATTCTGGCATTTCATCCGCCGGAACCCAGATTTCACCGCTGTTTGCGGCTACTGTTACATTGATACGTCCATCCTGAACAGGTACTTTACGGCCTGTGAGGGTTCCGATATATTCTGCGCAGTTTCCTGCCGGAAGGCTCATATCTGCTGCATTATCATCGTTATTTACGGTAACGATCACACGTATTCCGTCGAGGTCACGGGCAAATGCAAACTGGCGGTTAGTAAGCTGAAGTTCAGCGTAGCTTCCGTAGCTTAATGCAGGTGTATGCTGTCGTATCTTTCCAAGAGCTGCGATCAGGGCTGTACATGGATTCTTCTGTACTGCATCTGCATAGTCTTTGATATCCAGAGCCGGTCTGAGGCTGTCATCGGAGAATTTCTCTTTCTTTCCTTCAATACCGAACTCAGAACCGTAATAGATACTTGGTACACCCGGAAGTGTATAGAGCAAGACATGAACAGGTACAAAATGTGCTTTATTTGAAAGCTTGGTATAAATACGTTCTACATCATGGTTGTCCACAAAGTTGTAGAGATCAAGATTTCCCATATTCTGGAGATATTTTACAGTATGTGCGATTTCGAAATAGTTGTGATCGTTATGTCCGCTATAGAGTGCTTTATGCAGGGCATAGTTTGTTACACTGTGGAGCGTTTCTCCATTTACCCATCTGCTGTAATCGCCATGGATCACTTCGCCCATAAGCCAGAAATCTTCCTTTACTTCTGCTGCTGTACGGCGCAAGGCACGCATGAAATCAAAATCAAGGACATCTGCCGCATCCAGACGGATTCCATCTACATCAAATTCTGATACCCAGAAACGGATCACATCACAGATGTAATTCTGTACTTCCGGGTTTCTTTGGTTTAATTTTACCAGAAGGTTGTATCCACCCCAGTTTTCGTAGGAGAAGCCGTCATTGTATTCCGTATTCCCTCCGAAGTTCACATTGCAGTACCAGTTGAGATATCTGGAATGTTCGCGGTTTTGCTGAATATCTTTAAATGCAAAGAAATCACGGCCTGTGTGATTGAATACACCATCGAAAATAACTTTGATCTCTTTTTCATGACAGGCTGCCACGAAGTTTTTAAGGTCTTCGTTGGTTCCGAGACGGGAATCCAGCTTTTTGTAATCTGTGGTTTCATAGCCATGTCCTACGCTCTCGAATAAAGGTCCGATGTATAATGCTGTACATCCGATTTCTCTGATGTGGTCGATCCATGGAAGTAATGTGTTCAGACGGGAAACAGGAGCACTGTAGTCATTGTGCTTCGGCGCACCGGTTAAACCCAGTGGATAGATGTGATAGAAAATTGCCTCATTATACCAGCTCATAAATGACACCTCTGTTTTTAAATTTATAATTTCAATTTTATGGGGATTTTTTTACCCTGATATCATACAGGAAAGAAAATAATTAGATAAACTGTATTAAAGTTGAAATTATATTCATACGATTCTTATAATAACAGATTTTTCAGACAGAATCCAGTTTTTTTTCAATTTTGGCTTGTATATCTCAGGATTTTGGCATATTCATGCCAAAACACCTCGCAGGATAGTGATGTATGAACAGTAACTTAAAATTTACTCTACAAAAAAATCTACTTAAGGTATATAATATTGCTGTAAATAATCTGGATATGCATAAAAATAGAAAGAAACAAACATAGATAAGCAAGGAGAATATAAACTATGAGACATATAGATGAAATTCAGATTGCCGGAACTGCAATCCTGCTTTGTGGCGCGATGTTTGCAGTTTCTGCTGTGGCACCAACCGGTAATACAGTGTCAAAAGCTGTTACAAACTTTACGGAAGCTCCGGAGACTGCTGCTGAGGCTCAGGCACAGGCAGAGGCTCAGGCTGAAGAGGATGGATTTACCATTTACACTCAGGAAAGTAACTATGACGATTCTGATTATGACAACAGTTATAATGATACTTCTTACGATGACTCTTCTTACAATACTGATACGACGCAGGACGGTTCTCTGGATGATACAGGGCAGGAGAATGATAATACAGATACAGCAGCGGTTTATTATTTCTATCTCGCAGAATCGGAGAAATCGGTTTTACAGAAAAAAAACGCTGCTGTATTATTATATTACCAGATGCGGATTATAGAGTCCGGCTATATCAGAAATATGATCAGACAGGAGGGATTTTATTTGGACAGTACTGTACAGACAGTGCAGGAGGTAGGAAACCAGGTAAGCCAGTATAAGCAGATGTTTGAGAATTATCTTCCGGACATCACAAAATTCGGAATCAAAGTTGTTCTGGCCATTGTTGCTTTCTGGGTGGGCAGCACGGTAATTAAATGGATCGTTAAGTTTGTTAGAAAATCACTGACAAAATCCAGACTGGATACAGGTGTGGCGCAGTTTATGTCATCCCTGGTCAAGATCGTGCTTTACATACTTCTGCTCTTTAACATATCTACAAGTTTTGGTGTGAAAGAATCATCCCTGGCAGCACTTCTTGGAACTGCCGGTGTTACTTTGGGTCTTGCACTGCAGGGCGGACTTTCCAACCTGGCAGGAGGTATGATGCTCCTTCTGTTCAAACCTTTCCAGGTAGGTGATTACATCATCGTCAACGGACAGGATGGAAGTGAGGGAACCGTATCCAAGATCGAGATCTGTTACACAACGCTTTTATCCATCGATAATAAGCACATCGTAATCCCCAACGGTACGCTTTCCAATACGACCATTACCAATGTAACAGCCAGAGACCAGCGAAGACTGGAGATCAAGGTAGGAATTTCCTACAATGCAGATATCCAGAAAGCCAAGGAAATCCTGGAAGACATCCTCACCGATGATCCGGACACCAGAGAGGACGAAGAGATGGTAGTATTCGTAGACGAACTGGCAGAAAGCTCCGTGATCATGGGCTTTCGTGTCTGGGTAGACACCGACCGCTACTGGGATACCAGATGGAGACTCAACCAGCGGATTAAGGAAGATTTTGATTATTACGGAATTGAGATTCCTTATAATCAGCTGGATGTGCATCTGCATAAATAAGAACGAAATTATTTTTGAAGAAAAAGCTCTTTTATATGGTAGGAAAACTGCTGTATGAAGGGGCTTTTTGTGGCTTGTATTGCGGACTTTTTTGTGTGAAAATATATACTAAGAAAAAACAGGGGGGATGGCAAATATTATGAAGATTATTAATTTTGGTTCTTTAAATATTGACAAGGTCTGCAGTGTGGAAGAATTTGTTCAGCCAGGAGAAACGATCATGGCAACGGGATACAGTGTCAATGCCGGTGGAAAGGGGCTGAACCAGTCAGTAGCAGCAGCCCGGGCAGGCGCGCAGGTATTGCATGCAGGAGCTGTTGGCAGTGACGGTCTTTTTCTGAAAGAGATCCTTGCAGATGCCGGTGCGGATGTTTCCTGTCTGCGGACTATGGATACAGAAAGTGGCTGTGCTTTTATAGAAGTAAACAGTAAGGGACAGAACCGTATTATTGTCAGTGCGGGAACAAACCGCATGTATACAGAAGAATATATCCAAAGTGTGCTGGAAAAAGCAGAAGCCGGAGATTTTGTGCTTCTGCAGAATGAGATCAATATGGTTGGGGAAATTATCCGTCTCAGTCATGAAAAAGGCTGCAGAGTTGTTTTTAACGCATCGCCAATTCCAAAAAATCCGGAAGAACTTCCGCTGGAACTGGTGGATATCTTTATGGTAAACGAACTGGAGGCAGCAGCTCTGGCAGGGACTTCCACAGACGGTGATTTCCGGGATATTCTGAAGGCACTTCAAAAGAAGTATCCAAAAGCAGCCATTGTTATGACACTTGGAAAAGAAGGGGTTCTCTACGGATATAAAGAAGAATTTTATTCTCATCCGATATTTAAAGTAAATGCTGTAGACACAACAGCAGCAGGAGATACTTTCTGCGGATATTTCCTGGCAGCGCTCTGTGCGGGAAAATCAGTGGAAATGGCACTGAGAGAAGCATCGGCAGCTTCCGCAATGGCGGTTTCAGCCAAAGGCGCGGCACCTTCTATTCCGGTACACAGTGCGATGGAAGAATGGCTTCGTGGCAGATCATAGCAGCAGTTTTTATTGACAAATCAGTGCCACAATGCCATAATACCCCACAGAGATAGTATTTGGACTCAAAACTATACTCTGGCTGAAATCACTGGAATCTTATATTATAAAAGATAAGAGCCTGTATTAATGATATAAACAGGACTCAATATACAGGGAATCAATCAGAAGCGTTTCAGGGTCGAAGTGTACCCTGGAGCGCCTTTTTTTGTGTCACAGAAAATCATTCCCTGCAGGAAAGGACTTATATAAGATGACAATAGAGATGTTAAAAGGAAAGATCCACAGAGCAACCGTTGTCCAGGCGGAACTGGATTATGTGGGAAGTATCACTGTGGATGAAGAATTGCTGGAAGCTGCCGGAATACTGGAATATGAGAAAGTTCAGATTGTAGATGTGAACAATGGCAGTCGATTCGAGACATACACAATCTGCGGAAAACGCGGAAGCGGTATGATCTGTCTGAACGGAGCAGCAGCAAGATGTGTAAGCACCGGTGACAAGATCATCATCATGGCTTACGCAGGGTACGATCCGGAAGAAGCACGTACTCACAAGCCTGCAGTTGTATTTGTAGATGAAGAGAACAAAATCAGCAGAGTGACCAATTATGAAAAACACGGACTGCTGAAAGATATGGCCTGACAGAATTTTGTAACAGAAGAAATCAAGACACATACAGAAATAAGACGAAGGTGAATTCAGAAAAGAGGCTATCTCGAAATCTATAAAGAAAACCGGTCCCAGAACCGGAAAAGAGGAGAGAACAATGCAGGTAACAAAAACAGTAGAAGAAACAAGAAAACAGATCAAAGCGTGGAAAAAAGAAGGAAAAACTGTAGGCCTTGTGCCAACCATGGGATTTCTCCATGAAGGGCATGCAAGCCTGATCAGAAAGTGCAGAGAACAGAACGACATTGTAGTAGTATCGGATTTTGTCAATCCTACACAGTTTGGACCGACCGAAGATCTGGAAGCCTATCCAAGAGACTTTGAGCGTGACAGCAAACTCTGTGAAAGCCTGGGAGCAGACCTGATCTTCTGCCCGGAACCTTCCGAGATGTATCACGATCCCCACGCATTTGTAAGCATAGACACCCTGTCTGAAACACTTTGTGGAAAAACACGCCCGATCCATTTCAAAGGCGTATGCACCGTTGTGACCAAACTGTTCCACATTGTGGCACCGGACAGAGCATATTTCGGACAGAAAGACGCGCAGCAGCTGGCGATTATCCGCAAGATGGTGCGTGACTTAAACTTCGACATTGAGATCGTAGGCTGTCCGATCATCCGCGAGGAGGACGGACTTGCGAAATCTTCCAGAAATACATATTTAAGTCAGGAGGAAAGAAAAGCAGCACTTTGCCTGTCAAAAGCAGTAAAACTGGGACAGGAAACCATTCATACAGGAATCGTCGCAGAAGAACTTCTCGGAAAAATGAGAGCAGTAATCGAAGCAGAGCCTCTTGCAAAGATTGATTACGTTTCCATGGTAGATGCACTTACCATGCAGCCGGTTGAAAAAGCAGACCGGGATGTTCTCGTAGCAATGGCTGTTTACATCGGAAAAACAAGACTGATCGACAACTTCAGCTACGAGGTATAATGTATGGAAAAAATCTTAAAAAAAATCGGAATCATCAGCAGCTTTGCATCCAGATATATCGGGATCATTATCATTACTTTTTCCTGCCTGGCATTTTTCTGGCGGGAGGGATTTTCCTGGATGACGAATTACACGTCTGTATTTCTGGGTGTGATCATGTTTGGAATGGGACTCACCATACGGATGGAAGACTTCCGGGCTATTTTTTCCAGACCAAAGGAAGTGGTGATCGGTGCAGTAGCCCAGTACACCATTATGCCGGTGATCGCCTGGCTGCTGTGTAAGGTGATGAACCTTCCGGCAGATCTGGCTCTGGGAGTGATCCTGGTAGGGTGCTGTCCGGGCGGAACGGCCAGCAATGTGATTACCTATATTGCAGGAGGAGATGTGGCCCTTTCTGTGGGAATGACCATCGTTTCCACACTGGCAGCGCCACTGATGACGCCGTTCCTTGTGTATGTCCTGGCAGGTGCCTGGGTGGAAGTATCCTTCTGGGCAATGGTACTTTCTGTGGTAAAAGTAATTCTGATCCCTGTCCTTCTGGGAGTTTTTCTTCGAAGTCTTGCGGGAGAACATGTGGATAAGGTATCGGATGTTATGCCGCTGGTATCAGTTGTGGCCATTGTCATGATCATTGGAGGGATCGTGGCAGTAAATGCAGAAAAGATCGTAAGCTGCGGAGTTCTGGTTCTGGGAGTTGTGGCCATCCACAATTTCTGCGGCATGATGCTGGGACTTCTTGCGGCAAAAATATTCCATGTGGAGTATGCAAGGACGACTGCCATAGCTATCGAAGTGGGCATGCAGAACAGCGGCCTGGCGGTTTCACTGGCAGCGGCCAATTTTGCGGCCAATCCGCTGGCAACACTACCGGGAGCGATCTTCAGCGTATGGCACAACATTGCAGGTTCCATTTTTGCGGGAATCCGCCGTGCCGGTGCAGAACGTCTGGCAGAACAGAAAGGGAGCTGTGAATTGCCAGAGGAGTGCGCCAGATAAAAGAATCAGGCGAAAAACAAAGGGGAGTTTTATATCACTTATAAAAAGACAGTGTATGGAGAAATCTGTACACTGTTTTTTGCTGGACAATAATACAGAGGAAGTCTTATAATGAAAATCAGATATAACCATTAGATTTGCAGGGGATCTGGAAGAAGGAGAGAGGTATGAAAAAGAAAAAAAACAAGGCGCCTTATATTATCATAATGGCCGCAGCAGGTGTTCTGTGGGCTTTGGTCATTGTCATGATTGTTGTGCTGGGAGTGCCGGATAAGGTCAATGCGGCGCGAGTCGGAAAACAGATAGATCTTGGAAACAAATACCTGGCAGAAGCCAACTACGATAAAGCAGAAGTAAAGTTTGCCAAGGCGTTGAAAATCAGCCCGAAATCGTCAAAAGCAGCCACTGGAATGGCCAAAGTATACAATAAGAAAAAACAGCCGGAAAAGGCAGTGAAATACCTGAGAAAAGCCAGCGCAAATGTGACAGACGGAGAAGAGCAAGGGAAGTTCAGTTGGCCTCCAAAGAGACAAGGTCACAGCTGGCCGTACAGAACAAAACTACATATAATCTGGAACTGAACCAGATTGACCAGACGGTTAATACGGTCATAAATCATACGGATAATACGGTAATCGTTGTGAAGAAGGATCCTACAGTGACACCTACGCCGGAAGAGAAAGGTGATCCCGGACGTGACCGGGGTGGCGATGATGGAGACGTACATAGAGGTAAAGTAACTATAAGCCCGGCTCCAGGTGTAACGGGTGAACCAGATGTGACGGGTGATCCGGACGTGACAGGCGATCCGGATATAACAGGTGATCCGGATGTGACAGGTGACCCGGACGTGACAGGAGAACCAGATGTAACGGGAGACCCTACCGTTACAGCAGAACCAACAATAACAGAAGAACCGATCGTACAGATCATCGACCCGACAGGTGAACCGATCATAACCGGTGAACCGAATCCGACAGAAGATCCGTCAGAAGAACCAACCGTAACCGAAACACCGGAGACAGGAGATGACGCAGAGGAAACACCAGATCCGGGAGAAAATACGTACACAGGCGATAAT
>OIWL01003347.1_pt1 | contig 11291 bp, 9 predicted proteins | sample 1587561 | NCBI WGS metagenome assembly OIWL01 (sample SAMEA3888903, study PRJEB22519) | human gut metagenome | biome: human gut; feature: human-associated habitat; material: faeces | place: Denmark | collected 2010
CGCTCTCCCTTTTCTCTATAGGTATAGATGGGGTCGAACAGCAGCGCGCCCGTGCCGCCCTGCACCAGCTCGAAGGGACCAGCGATGGTGTACATCCCGCTGTTTTTGGCAAGGTTTGCTTCCTTTTTGCGGGCGGGGTTATGCAGCATATCAAGCCCGATGGCCGCCTCGTTGCCCGCTACCGGATACACCTGGGAGACGACGCCGTCTTTCGCCAGCTCGTGGGTCTTGATGACGCTGCTGCCATCCTGCATATTGCTGGATATAACTGCAAACCCCTCTTCACGGAGCATATGGCCCGACTCGATATATTTTTTGATGAAGTCCGATTCTGCCAGATAGCGGTTCAGCTGGGAAGACACACGGCTGATGGTGGACTCGGCCGCATAGACAGCCCGCAGCCGCTCGTCTTTTTCCTGATTGAGCGAGAGAAGCCGGAGCGAAAACAGCGCCACCACAAATGTGAGCAGGAAGACCACTGCGGGCAGGATGACGTCCCTGCGGGCAAATTTTTTGAGTGCCATTGCTCGTTTCCTCCTGTTCCGGCATTTCCGTTTTATCCCATTATAAGAAATCCGGGTGCAAAAGTAAATCATCCGCCCCCGAAAATTCACAAAAGTGTGCAATAATGGAAAAAGCCCGGTGGTTTCAACGAACCATCGAGCTTTTTCTTGGCGGAGTAGGAGGGATTTGAACCCTCGCGCCGTTGTTTAGACGACCTACGCCCTTAGCAGGGGCGCCTCTTCGGCCTCTTGAGTACTACTCCAGAGCAAAGTGTGTTACACTTATTCAAAAAAATGGCGGAGAGAGTGGGATTCGAACCCACGGTACGTTGCCGTACGGCAGTTTTCAAGACTGCTTCCTTAAACCACTCGGACATCTCTCCTCGTGGGCACTCGCACACGCCGTACCGAATGCCTATTTAATTTACCAGATTTTCGCCGTTCTGTCAAGCCTTAATTTCAACTTTTTCAGACATTCCCGCAGACCCCCGCCCATCGACAACCTTTTTTTGGCGAAGCCCTCATTTTTCTCTTTACAAAAACATCTTTTTGTTGTATAATAGAGATGCAAGATTTTAACCTCGGAGTAAAGGAGTGTACGACCATGTCGTTTTCAGAGCTTTTGAAGCAGTGCCGCAAGCAGAAGGGGATCAGTCAGGCGGAGCTGGCATCCAAACTGGGAGTGACCCAGCAGGCCGTCGGCAAGTGGGAAAGCGGCAAATCCTCCCCCGACCCCGCCACGGTGGCCCGCATCGCCGAGATCCTGAGCACCACGGCAGACTTCCTGCTGGGGCTTTACCGCCCGGTGTCCAACGCAGCCACCCCCGAGGAGCGCTTTTTCGGCAACTACGCCGAGAGCCTCATCCCGGTCATCGGCACCGTGAAGGCCGGGTACGGCGCGCTGGCCTTTGAGGAAGATTACGGGCAGGAGTATGCCCGCGTCAAGGACCCCTCCAACTATTTCTACCTCGTCGTCCGGGGCGACAGCATGGAGCCGCGCATTCAGGACGGCGACCTCGCCCTCGTCCACAAGCAGGACACGCTGGAAAACGGCGATCTGGGCGTGCTGGTCTACGGCGACGAGGGCGAAGGCACCCTCAAGCGGTATATCCAGCGGGGCAACTGCGTCGTGCTGCAGCCCTTCAACCCCGCCTACAACGAGCTGGTCATCAAGGGCGATGACCTGAACCGCCTGCACATCGCAGGCCGTGTGGTCGAGACGAAGGCCAAGTGGTGAGCCTCGCCCCTCTCCCCGGGCATTTCCGTGGGGGCAAGGGGGTCGTATCCCCTTCGGGAGGTGGAGTTTTATGGAACAGTCGCTGATGGACAAGCTCACCATTCTGGCCGACAGTGCAAAATACGACGTCGCCTGCACGTCCAGCGGCGCGTCCCGTGCGGCGAGGGCCGGTACTCTCGGCAGCTGCTACGCGCCGGGCTGCTGCCACGCATTCACCGCAGACGGCCGCTGCGTCAGCCTGCTGAAGGTCCTGATGAGCAACTGCTGTGCTTTTGATTGCAGCTACTGCGTCAACCGGAAGTCCAACGACGTGCCCCGGGCCACCTTTTCGCCCCGGGAGCTGGCCGAGCTGACCATCGAGTTCTACCGCCGCAACTACATCGAGGGGCTGTTCCTGTCCAGCGCGGTGCTGGTCAGCCCGGACTACACCACCGAGCGGATGCTCAAGACCCTGCGCCTGCTGCGGAACGAATACCATTTCGGCGGGTACATCCACGCCAAGGCCATCCCCGGCACCAGCCCGGAACTGCTGGAGCAGCTGGGTTTTCTGGCCGACCGCCTGAGCGTCAATGTGGAACTGCCCAGCGAGAGCAGCCTGAAACTGCTGGCTCCGGACAAGGGGCGGCACTCCATCTTCCGGCCCATGAAGCAGATCGCAGTGGAGGGAGCCGCCAACCGGGAGGAACTGACCCTCTACCGCAAAGCGCCCCGGTTCGCGCCCGCCGGTCAGAGCACCCAGATGATCGTGGGGGCTTCGCCGGAGACGGATCATCACATCCTCAAGCTGACCGAGGGGATGTACCAGAAATACAGCCTCAAGCGGGTGTTCTACTCCGCCTACATCCCCGTGGCCGAGGATACCCGCCTGCCCGCGCTGGACACCAAGCCCCCGCTGCTGCGGGAGCACCGGCTCTATCAGGCGGACTGGCTGCTGCGGTTCTATCAGTTCAAAGCGGACGAGATTTTGGACGCCGATCATCCGAACTTCAACCCCTATCTGGACCCGAAATGCAACTGGGCGGTCCAGCATTACGGGCTGTTCCCGGTGGACGTGAACCGGGCCTCCTTCGAAATGCTGCTGCGGGTGCCGGGCATCGGCCCCAAGAGTGCCCGGCGCATTTGGCATGCCCGGAAACAGGCCTCGCTGGGGCTGGATGAGCTGAAGCGGATGGGCGTGGTGCTCAAGCGGGCCCAGTATTTCATCACCTGCCGGGGCTTTGCCGGAGCGCATCCGGGGCGGGGCAGCGCGGGCCGGGAGCGGATCACGAGCGCCCTCATCGACCCGAACGTCTTCAGCGGCGGCGTGGAGCAGCTGAGCCTGTTCTCGCCGCCCGCCGTGGACAAGCTGGTGGCACAGGGGGTGCCGCCCCACGCGGCCCAGAAGCTGGTGCGGGAGGAGGCAGTGCAATGTCTGGCCAGAGCACTGTAAACCCCGCCCGCAAGCTCCACGATGCCGCAGTCGTTTACCTCTACGACGGCAGCTTTGAGGGCTTTCTCTGCTGTGTCTTCGAGAGCTTTGCCCAGCACGAGATCCCGTTTGCGGTCTGGACGCCGGAGCGGGAGACCGCCACCCTCTACCCCTTCAAGGACATCGCCACCGATCACGAAAAAGCCCGGCGGGTGTTTGCCAGCTTTGGCCGGAAACTGGGGGCCGAGACGGAATACCTCGTCACGCGGGACTTCCTCTCCGGCCGGGAGGACAAGGAACTGCTTCTCATCCGGTTTCTGCATCTGGCCTTCGCGCTGGGGCCGGGCACGGTCAAGCGGGCAGGCCACCCGGACGTCGCGCCGCTCTACGAGATGAAAAAGAGCCTCGACTGGGAGGTGGACAAATTTCAGGGCTTCGTCCGCTTCGAGGAACACGACGGGATGCTGGGCGCGGTCATCCACCCGAAAAACTACATCCTGCCGCTGCTGCGGGGGCATTTCTGCGGACGCTTTCCGGAGGAAGACTTCATGATCTACGACGCAGTGCATCAGGCAGTGCTGCTGTATCGGGATCACCGGCCGCAGCTGCTGGAACTGGCCGAGCCGCTGGAGCTTCCTCCGCCCAGTGAGCGGGAGCAGCAGTTCCAGGCACTCTGGAAGCAGTTTTACAAAACGCTGGAGATCCAGGCCCGCCACAACGAGCGGGGCCGCATGACCCACTGCCCCAAACGCTTCTGGGCCGATCTGACGGAGCTGCGGGAGGAACTGTGAAGCAGCGGAGCAGAGTTTTGTCCGGCTCCTTCTCACTTGATTTTGCTTTTTTTGTATTTTTCGATGTACTTCTGCATCCCGCACTGGATGCGGTATTCCTTTCCGCGCAGGGCATCAAATTCGTTCGGGCGGATGTGTGGCTGCTTTACCGGGTCGATGTATCGTTCCTCGTCCAGAATGAGAACGGCTTTCTGACGAAAATGTTAACTTGTTTACGTGAAAAATTGCGTTGCCGTCAAAACACCAGCTGCACCAGCAGCACATAGCAGACCGTGCCGCCGGCGATGGAAACAAGGGTCTGGTGCTTCCATTTATGGAGGGCGATGGTCACGGCGATGGCGAGGGCCTCCGGGATGCCGCGGCTGCCCGCAAAGGGCGTCACGCTCTTGAGGCAGTAGACGATGAGCATCCCGAAGATGGCAGCGGGCAGAACGCGTCCTAGATACCGCACCACCTCCGGCGGCTGCTGGTCCTTGGAGGAGAAGATCAGAAACGGCAGAAAGCGGGTGAGCGTGGTGGCAGCAGTGCATACCGCGATCGTGATGCCCATTTGCAGTGCGGTCATTTCGGCACCTCCGTTTCGCCGTGCTTTGCTTCAATGGACTCAATGGGCCTGCGCAGGGCCACCAGCAGCACCAGGATGCAGGCCATGGCGGGCAGCAGGAAGCTGCCTGCCCCAAAAAGCACCAGGCAGACCAGCGGCACCAGCAGCCCGATGAGGGCGCTGACGTGCTGTTTTTCTTTTTCCCACTGGTTCAGGAAGATGACCACGAACATGGCCGTCATCACGAAATCCACGCCCTCTGTGCTGAAGGGCAGGACCGAGCCGACCACCGCGCCCAGCCCGGCGCTGGCCACCCAGTAGAGCTGATCCAGCAGGGTGATGAAGAACATGAACCAGCCCCGGTCCACCCCTTCCGGCGGCTCGGCCGAGCAGGTGATGGAGAAGGTCTCGTCGCTCATGGCGTAGATCATGTAAACGCTGCGCAGGCCATAGCCTTTGTAGCGCTCCAGCATGGCAAGGCCGTAGAACAGGTGCCGCGCCTGGATCATCAGCGCCATCAGAAAGGCCGACAGCGGCGAGAACGCGCCCAGCAGCAGGCTTGCCAGCACGAATTCCAGCGAGCCGCCGTACACGACAGTGCCCATGAGCATGGGCATCCACACCGGCAGCCCCAAGGACTGCACATAGATGCCGTAGCCCAGCCCCAGCACAAAATAGCCCGCCAGCACCGGGATGGTCTGCGGAAAAGCCGCCCGCAGCGCCCGCAGGCAGGGGTGCGGCAGAGCGGGGGAAACGGTTCGGGACAGATGCTGCATAGAAAAGCTCCTTGCTTTGCGGGAACAGCGGGCGGCCGCCCATATACCCACATAGATTGTATGGAATAAGTAATTTCTATTATAGCACATCCCTGCGCTTTTGCAAGACGGCTGGTGTCCTGCTGCCGGGACGATTTGGAATGCGCTCCGCGTTGCTCTGCGCATCTTCAGCGGAAAAATGATTTAGAATTTCGCAATTCCGGAAAATCTGCGGATTTTCCGGAATTGCCTTTTCACGGGAGGGGACGCAGCGGGAAACGGCAGCTGCCGCGCTTGTTTCCTGCGGAAACAGCCGCGCGGCGGGTCCCTTCTCAGGCTCACTGCGTTCGCCAGCTCCCCCGAAAGGGGGAGCTTTTTGCGCTGACCGGCAGATATCCAAAGCTCCCCCTTCGGGGGAGCTGGCACGCCGTCAGGCGTGACTGAGAGGGTTAGCGCCTGAGAGGGCGAGCCCGCTGCCCTGCAGGCGTCAAACGCAAAAGCAGCCAGACCGGGCGGTCTGGCTGCTTTTATGCTTATAAAAATATTTTACTCTACCTCTTCATCCGCGAAGATCCACAGCACCTCGTTGATGTGGGAGCCGCTGCGGGAGTAGGGGGTCACACGGATGCAGAAGCTGCGGCCGTCCGTCTTGCGGTAGCGGTGCTCCAGCAGGTTGCTGCTGAACACGGTGCTGCGCACAAAGCCGAAATCGAACAACTTTGCAAAGTTTTCTCTGTCCTCGGGCGCTACCAGCTTGTCGCGGTAGTTGGTCAACGCAGCGCGGAAAGAGCCGCCGCAGGTGTCCAGAACGGACTGGAAGTCGTCCGGCACAATAACGGGGCGCACGGTGTCCTCCTGCAAGTCCACCACGATTACAGTCTTGTACTTGGGGGCAAGCACCTTTAAAAAGTGCTCGGCATCCCGCTTTTCCTGCAGGGTGCGCTCCATCTTTTCGTTCAGGCCTTCCAGCTGGCGGGCGCGGCCGTTGTGGTCGTAGTAAGCCTGCCGGTCCTGCCGCATGGCAGCCTCAGCCTTGGCCACAGCTTCGTCCAGATGGCGCAGGTCGGCGGTCTGCTGGATGCCTACGGAAATAACATAGTCCTTTTCCTTCAAAAAGGCGCGCATCCGGTCCGCAGTGCTCCACACGCTGTAAGGCGGCTCGTTGGGGGTCAGGATGACAAATTCATCGCTGCCGATGCGGTACACCCGGCTGGTGGCAAAGAACTTGCGGGCGGCATTTGCCAGACAGCACAGCAGGGTGTCGCCGCTGCGGTGACCCAGATGCTCGTTTACCTCGTGCATCCCCACCACATCAATGTAGGTGCACACCACGGATTCGTACCCGCTGTTGGGCAGCTCCCGCAGGTCGGCTTCGTACCGGCTGCGGTTGGCAAGGCCGGTCAGGGTATCGTGGCTGTAAGAGAAGTCCAGCTCCTCGCTGAGCTGGTCGGCCTGTGCGTCGTTGCGCACCAGCACGGTCGCCCACGGGTTCTGGGCGCAGCAGCCCCGGCAGGGCAGCACCTCTGTGGTGACCCAGATATACTGGCCGGACACGTTCTCGCGGTAGCGGTAGAACTCCGGCGCAGTGGCGTGGTACAGCACAGAGCGCAAGGCCTCCAGATCGGTCTGCTCCAAGAACAGGTCTGCGTCCTCCTCGTGCACGATCTTCTCGTTCACCAGACGGTCGCAGTAGTTGACAAAATCTTCTTCTTTTTCCAGATCCGGATCCAGCAGGCGGGCGTCCCGCTTGATCACCCGGTACGCACCGGTGGCAAGGTTCAGCAGCGCGATCACCAGCACGTTATCGGTAAAGATCTGGTAGGCCTGCAAGGCCAGCGCAGTCTTTTCGGTGCCCGGGTTCTCCACCCGGCGGTCACGGCGCATCAGGTCGCGGCGCAGATCCCAGTAATCCTGATTGGTGGGATCTGCCAGCAGTTTTTCGGCGTTTTCCACCGGCATGGGCTTGAAGAAGTAGTAGCCCTGCGAGTACAGGCAGTCTGCCGCCTGCAGCATGGACACCTGCTCCGGGGTCTCCACACCCTCGGCGATGATGGGCAGGTTCAGCCGGTGTGCCATATCCACCACCGACTCCACGATCTGCACGCCCTTGCTGCGGTTCTCCTGATTCATGTCGATGAGCTTCATGTCCAGCTTGATGGCATCGACGTTGGTATCCTTGAGCATATTCAGCGAGGAATACCCGCTGCCGAAGTCGTCCATCATCACCGCAAAGCCCTTGCGGTGCAGGCCCTGAATGGCGTTTTCCACCATCTGGGTGTCCTCGGCCACCATGGTCTCGGTGATCTCAGCCAGCAGGAGTTTGGGCTCCAGCTTATATTTTTCCACCAGATCTGCAAAGATCTGCGGCACATCCAGATTGAGGATATCCTGCACCGAAACGTTCACCGACACCGGCACAAGGTTGCTGCCGCTCTCCTGCCACTTCTGCAGGGTCTGGCAGACGGATTCCCAGATGTACTGGTCCAACCTTGTCACAAGGCCGGTGCGCTCCAGCAGCGGCATGAACTCGGCAGGGGGAACACAGCCCCGGGTGGGATGGTTCCAGCGCACCAGTGCCTCCATGCCCACGATGGCGCGGGTGATGCTGTTACACTTGGGCTGCAAAAAGAAGCAGAATTCGTGGTTGTCCAGTGCGTGCTCCAGCTCGCCCAGCAGCTGCTGCTGTTCTTTCAGCTCGTTGAGCATGGTGGGCTCAAAGCGGTGCAGGTAGCCGCTGTCGGTCGTCACACCGGCGATCTGCGCGTAGTTGCACAGGGTGGCGGCATCTGCACCGGGGTTTGCCTGCACAGGGCACACGCCCATTACCATAAAGAAGGTGACATCCTGCCTTCCGGCAGCCATGCAGGCCTGCAGCGTAGCAAGCACAGCAGTCTGCTCGGCCTTTTCGTCCGGCAGGCACAGGAAAAAGTCATCGTTTCCAAAATAGCCCACAGGATAGCCGGTCTGCCTGCTGTAACCCAGCAGACAGTTTGCCACAGTTTCCAGCAGAGCATCGCCCTTTTCGGTGCCGTAAAGCTCGTTATAAAGTTTGAAGTGCTGGATATCCACAGCGGCAACAGCCCATTCTGTTCCCTGATGCGCGGTCAGGAATGTATGCAGGGCCTGTAAAAATGCGTCCTTGCGGTCGATCCGCTCCAACGCAGCAGATGCCGGTGCGGCGGCATCTGTTTTGGTCTTTCGTTCCTCTGACATAACGATTCCTCACAATTTGGATAGTTTCAATACGGATAAGCCGATTGCGGTCGGTTTGTATACTTTATAATCAGTATAACACGGTTTAAGTCGTTTTGAAATAGTTTTTTCACACTTTTTAACAACATTATTCGAGCGAAGTGCAACAAAAATGCCACACACGGCGGAGCCGGTGCGGCATTCGGGGTCATTTGGTATTCTTGTTGTCGTCCTTGTTTTCCTGTTCGGCGCGGTGCAGCATCTCCCGCAATGTGGGCAGACTGCGCAGCTTGCTGCCGTGCCGGAGCTTCGGGTAGGCACGCAGCATACGGCGCGGGCCCACGATGCGGGGGGTGCGCAGCAGCTGCGCCTGCATTTCCTCGCTGCGGGCTTGCAGCTCTGCGGCCAGCTGTTCCAATTGCAGCAGCTCGGCGGCGCGCTCGGCAGTGCCCTTGGCAGCAAGGCGGGCGGCGTTGGCAGCTTCGGCAGCGTTCAGGCGGGCGTCCTCGCTGGCGCGGCGGGCAGCCTCGGTAGCCTCAGCGGCCTTGGCGCGGATGGCAGCCATGGTCTCACGGGCAGAGGGGCGCTTTCCGGCAGCATCCCGCGCTTCGGCGGCGGCAAGCTTGAATTGCAGCCGTCCCTCGTCCAGCTTCTTGTCGGCGTTCAGAGTGGTGGTGCCCAGCAGCTGGGTCATGGCATCGCTGACGGCGTGGATACTGTCGCCCAGCTGCTCCATGGTGTCCAGCGTATCGGCCAGCGCAGAAGCAGCAATGGCGGTAGCCACCACGTCCGCCGCGTACACGGCGTACAAAAAGCACATGAGGATAACCCCCACAAAGGGCGGGATCAGGTCTACAAGGTCAGCCACCACCGGGTGCACGATACGCATGACCACCAGCGTGCCCACGCCCCACAGCAGGCAGAATTCCAGACAGATATAGCCCCCGATATTAAAGGGAAAATCGCTGTAATCCCACCAGCGGGTGTGGTAGATCTTATACAGTGCCCAGCCGCCCACCAGTTCCAGCGCACTGGGCAGGATGACGCCGCCTATATACAGCAGCAGGATGCTGTGCTGCAAGGGCGTAAGGGCAAACAGCACGATGATCATGCCAAAGCCGTAGATGGGGCAGACCGGGCCGTTGAGGAAGCCCCGGTTCACCAGCTGACCGGTGGTGGCGGCGGCATAGATGACCTCCAGACACCAGCCTATGCAGGAATAGATCAGGAAATAGGCCAGAATATGGTACAGCGAAAAGCCGCATACCACGGTATCGGTAAGAAAGCTTACCATAGGCACCTCCGTTCTTCAGTTCTGTTTGGATACGATCTTATATTCGTTCCCCGGCTCAAAAAAGGGACAGGCAGCGGTATTGTGCGCAAGATAGCGTGCCATCTCGTCCTCGTCCAGCGCAGCGCCCTGCGCGCAGTAATAGCTGCCGTATTCGTCCTGAACATTATTCAGGCACAGCTCACAGGGGTCAGACATTTCCTTCGCCTTCCTGCGTGGCGGCTTCGGCAGCGGCAGCTTCGCGTGCCATCCGCTTGAGCACCTTGGGGTCTACCCATGTCACGCTGTCGGCACCGGGCTTCTTGCGGGCAATGAGTGCCTTGATCTTGATGCCCATTTCGGTGAACATGCCCTCGTGCTCGGTGCGGATGTTCCACTCCGGCTCGTTCTCGTGGAGGTCGTAGGTGATCCACTCAATGTCGTAGCCGGAAGCGGGGAAGTACTCCACGCTGTCCCGGAACAGGTCGTCGTCATCGGTCTTGAAGTAGATCTCGCCGCCGTCCTTCAGAAACTCGCGGTAAGCGATCAGCTGGCGCGGATAGGTAAGGCGGTGCTTGTGGGAGGAGTCGTTCTTGCTCCACGGGTTGCAGAAGTTGATATAGATGCGGCTGACTTCATCCTCCGGGGTGATGACGCCCTTGATGCGCTCGATATCGGTGCTCATGATCTTCACGTTGTCGATGGGGCGTCCGGCTGCCTGATAGGCGGCTTCGATCTTGCGCTTGGCAAGAATGAGCACCTTATCGGTGATGTCGATGCCCAGATAGTTGTTTTCCGGGTGGGCGCAGGCCAGCTGAGAGATGAAGCCGCCCTTGCCGCAGCCCAGCTCCAGAATAAAGGGCTGCTCCGGGCGGGCATACTGGCCGTGCCACTTGCCGCCCCAGATGAGGGGTTCGTGCACATGGAAATCCGCGGCCATCAGTTCGTCGTGGGCATAGGGTTTGAAACGCATTCTCATAGTTTGTTGTTCTCCTTCAAAAATCTCTCCACCTGCTCCGGGGTGGCGGCACAGCTGCCCTGACAGATGCCGGGCTTGCCGCCGCCGCGTCCGTTCAGGGCGGCATTCAGTGCTTTGGTCAGGGCGTGCACATCGCCGTCCCGCCGGGCAAGGCAGTAGCCGGTGCCCTTTTCGGTGGGGGTCAGGGCGGCGCACAGGCCGGTGGTGGCTTCGGTCAGACGGACAGCCAGCCGGTGCAGCCCGTCCGGGTCCAGCCCCGGCAGGGTACGGATGGCGTCCGCATCGGGTGCGGTCAGCTGCGCAAGGGCGTCAAACAGCTGGCTGCACAGTCCGAAATGTGTAAACTTGAGTGCAGTATACTCATCGTAGACCCGGTGCACCGCCACAGCGGTCTGGTCGGCCTTGGCAGAGAGCAGCGCGCCGATCTCCGCCTGCCGGGCGCGCATGGCCTGCGCCGCCGCCAGCGCACGGGCTCCGCACACCACGCTCAGCCGCACACCGCCCTTGTAGTTCTCGCTGGCAAGGATCTTGATCTGCCCCACCTGACCGGTGGTGCGGGTGTGGGTGCCGCAGCAGGCGCAGACGTCCGCGCCCGGGATGGTCACGATGCGC
>OIWL01003349.1_pt1 | contig 11291 bp, 8 predicted proteins | sample 1587561 | NCBI WGS metagenome assembly OIWL01 (sample SAMEA3888903, study PRJEB22519) | human gut metagenome | biome: human gut; feature: human-associated habitat; material: faeces | place: Denmark | collected 2010
TATTTATATGGATCTAAAATATAAGGACCGAAAGCATGCTCATTATTTAGCATCTGAAACAACCATGTTTTAAAATACTCAATGAATTTCTCAAAATCAGCCATATCTGATTTTCCTACTTTATCTGCTAATCTCAATCCGACATAATATGCTTCTGATGCACCTACCTTTTTTCTATCACCACGAATCACATCGCAATAATATTTAATCGCATAAGCCATGCAAGTCAAATATCTCAAATGAGGTTCCAAACTTTCTTTCTCAAAAAAGTTGGATAAATCTACACATTCCTGCTCTGCCCTCTTATCTGATTTCAGCCCATATTCATAAGCATTTTTATTAAGTTCCTCATCTGATTTCAAACAATAATCAACCAACCCCAATGCCCCAATCAGCTCCACAATATGAGCATTATTTTTTTGGGAGGTTCCTCCTTCCTCATTTTCCAATTGGGAAACAATATCATCGCCTATATAATACATCGCATCAACCAATCCATTCAGATTTGAAGCTTCATAAAAGCTCAACGCGGCCTTTGTTTTGGAATTAAAAGTTCCAGAATTAATTGCACTATCAGGATCATCTTGAACTTTAAAATAAGGAAGAACTACCAACGTGCCTATTTTAGCATTTACTAATCCTGGCATAGCACTATGTCTAATTGCATTAACAATTTGAGGAAACCCGGAAGATCCTGTACCTCCAAAAATAGAACTTATAATAAAGACTCTATCTGTCGTGGCATTAAACACGTTGCAAAAATGCTTAAATTCCTTTGTATCTTTCAATTTATTCAGAACTACACTTCCTATATTCGGATTCCCTTTAAAGCCTACTGTCAGATTCAAATTTAATTCTGTTTCTTTATCATCTTCATTCGCATCATTATACAATGCTTCCAATAGAGAATGCGTTAAATCATTATTTCCTGTCATCAAATTGTATCCAATACTTTTCGCAAAAGATACAGTTGTATTTTCAGGAGCAAAATAGATATCAAAATTTTTACTTTCAATATCATTGCCTCTATTTCCACCAGGTGTAGCTACATCTTTTAAATAAGAAATATTTGCCATAAAAAAAGCGTCATCTTGTGTACCTGGTGCAAACTTCTTATGAAGGCACCCATAATTTTCCAAACAATCTGTAACGAGAATTTTATCTCCATTCACCACATCATAATCTATTATAATCGGGACTATCTGAAGTTCACTATCCATTCCCTTAATTCCCGCAGCCAATAACATATTGAATGATCGCAATACACGGGACCCGGTTCCACCAATGGCAAATACAAAAATTCTTTTCATATCTTTTTTTTAAATAGTTATATGTAATTTCCGAGGCCATGCAATAGGTATAGCAATTCCATACTTAGTAAAGCCCTTAAACAAAATAGAGAATATCAGAAAAAAGAGAAGCGTATATATGCAATTACTTAGATACAACATATCTACAACTTCGTATTCATCATCTTCTCCGGCAAGTGCTTCATCCAATAAGTAAGCAGCAGCCTTGTTTACTTTTTCCAACTCTTCCGGATTCTTAGCATATTCTTCTGAAGCATTTTCCCTAACACGATCGATACTTTGAAAGAAACCGGTATAATCTCCATTTACAGTTTCACTACCGACTATTTTAACATCAGTCATGACAACAGATAAAACTCCGGAAACTAACAAGGCAATAAACCAAACACAATGTTTAGAAAACCTATTGGCAAAATTACATACACCAAAATAAAAAATAGCAGCAACAAGAACCGCACATACAACTGCGATCACAAAAGCTGAAGCAAGAGCTCCTTCACTCGCAAAGTATGTCGAATGAAAGCCATATGCATCATCTACATAATGCTCTAGTGAAGAAACTAAAAAATACACTTTTTCCATATTATTGTTTTTTAATGATATTATATTTCACTTCTATTACATTAGCCTCACTCTCAATTCCATTGTGAAAAGCCCGAATTAAATATTCTAAATTAAAAGTTGTTGGAAACAAATCTTTTTGGATTTCATGGTCATCCAAACAAGATGACGATTTACACCATTGAGGGTAAGCATATGATAAGATATATAACAATTCCCCTTTTTTTTGTAAATTCAATAAGCTCAATTTTATTCGCAAAGTATTTGATCTAAGATTAAACATCAAAGAATCATTACTCTGAACAATGCTATTATATGTTAATTTTGAATTTTGCTTAATATATGAATCTGTACACATGTAATCTGGAAGCATATCCAAACAAGTGCTTAATTCAAACTGTTTATTATTCTTTCTAACCCTAGAAACATCCACATAAAAAATCGTATCTTTCACTTCTGCCAACGGACCTGCAGAAAATAGCACTTTACATGGATACTCGAATATACCAAAATGTATTTGATTTACAGGTTTAAAATATTCTAAGCCAGACTTTACTTTATTGTAAAAATCTGTCACACAATTTTTCTTTCCAATAGCAATCACATAAAAAGGACGTATAGTTTTCTTAAGTCGTATCCTTTTATTATCATAACAATAATATACATCTTCAAAATTACTTGTGAACTGATAAACTGAAATAGCATAATTACGCCCTTTCATCTTTATTACATTTTCTAAATTCTTCTGAAGTTCGGGAGCGTATTCAATATTGTATTTTGTTCCGGTAACTTTTTCATCTGGTCCACTCATAATACCATCCGTTATCAAAAAGCTAATAGATTCATTATTAGATATTATTGAGTCACAAATCACATCCAATATAGATGATTTTCCATATTTTACCGTTTTTTCCGCAATCATATCAGAAAATTCTTTTGCAGAGTGTCCTCCATCTAACTTATCCGAATAAAAATATCCCATAGTTTGTGATCTACCATAAACTCCAACCAGCTCAGACACCACAGAAGTAAATCCTTTACAATCGTCCACATTGTACCCTTTCATACTAGCTGAATTTTCCATATAAACTTTTACATTCTCAATTTTTTCAATTGCAAAAGAAGATGGTGTATTTATAGTACCTGTGACACCTGCGGAATCTTGGGGGAGTGGCAAATCCCTTTTCTGCTCACTCTTGCTACTACAGCCAATTCCGCCAAACAATAATATTAACAAACCAATTCCTTGAATTTTTTTTATTAATGTTCTCATAATCATTTTTATATCATATTATTTTTTATCAACAAAACAAATTAATTCAATACCCGATATTTTATTTTATATCATTATTTAACGATTGGCCAAAACACAAAAAGCGCAGACCCAATCGTCATCCGCCTCCAGGTATCGCCAAACACCCACTGCACAAATGAACAACTTTGTCTACGCTTCGTTATATTATAAGAAGAGTCATAGTTACCTTTCATTCTTAGAAAATGAAAGGTAAGATAGATACAGGTTATAATAATACAAGCTAAACAACCGTTACTATTTTCTTGTGCAGTCTCATTCAATTTGGCGATTTTAGAGACAAGAACAATTAGTTTACTTTTATTTAAAACTATATACAAGCATTAAAGATGCGATAAAGGTATAATAAATAAAAGATATAACAAAACACGATAAAAGCAAAATACACATAAAGAGTCAAAAAGCGTGATTATACATGCAATATTAGCGTGTATCATGCAAAAATTATATACGCATTACATTCAATCTGATGGATAAAATAAAAACAAGGGATTATTACTACAATATTTTTTATAGTTACTAAAATAGGCACTAAAACGTTTTCGATGGATGAAGTAATAGAGTAGTAAGAGCAGAAAAACGATATATCAGGCAGGTATCTTATTAGAAATCAAGCATTTCAATATAGATATTTATCGCATACAAAAGTACTATTTTAAGTATGCGTTAAATAGGTAATTAATAGTGACTTAAATACGTACTTTTACACCCATAAAGTACGTATTTTTACAATGCTTGTTTAGTATGTTTATACTTCAAAGAATTTGTATCCTTTATTAGCAGCCACATACACCACATACATTTGTATATTATAATATGGGAATTGTACGCGAATTGTTTCCGCATATTGCTTCACCTGTTCCACATCTTCGCGACGTGGAGCATTGAGTGCCAGTACTTTCTTTGCTTCGCTTGCTTTGAAATACTTGAACTCTACAATCCGGTGATCCTTATAATATTCCGTTCCGGGAATTCCTGTCATCTCAAAATCCGAACGTCCGGCAGGATGGTTCTGTTCTAATGCAAAGGTGTAGCATTGGCTCAGATAACGCGAACACAGTTCAAAGAACGAACAACGAATGAAATTCTCATTCATCTTATCGAATACCTGTGCGGGAAACTGCCCAAGGTATTGATCGTAGTAGTTATGGAAAATACCTTCCATACGCCGGTCGTGAGTAAATTGCTCAAAGGCAGGGACGTAGCGGTTTGCAAAGTTATCAATGTCATTCAACTGGTTATAATAATCCATATAAATGCTACGCATGGTCAGGTTGGGCAACGTCATTCGGAAGGAATTCTTCAATGTCGTCATGCCCAAATAAAACAAGGAGACAGGATAGAAATTCTTGTCGAAAAACTTCTGCTTATTGAACTTGCTTCGCAAATCAGGCTGTGCATAAGCTATTTCATCTTCCATCACCAATGTATTGAGCAACTGTTTGGCATTCTCCTGACTCAACGCAAGCCGACGAATCCAATGGATGTCTGTACGCAAATTCTCATCAATCATTTCATCGGGAACAATACCATTGACAGCAAACTTTTTAAGAAAGTAAGTCAGTATGGTAGAATTAAACAAAGGCTCCGCATTAGGCTGAAACCGGTAACCGTCATAGTTGCTCACGATCAGTTTCCATATTTCATCGAATTGTTCTTCGTTACCAGAATATTTTCGGAGTACATAGCGTAGGTACACTTCTGCCTCTGCATGAGTAAAGCCAAGCATATTTAGAAAGTCAGGTTCGAGTGTCAAGATCTCCGCAATGTTGTATCCACTGGTCAAATCGTCCATTGTGACGGGAAGTACTCCTGTACAGAAACAGGTACGTATGCTTCCCTCGCCGATACCTGCCTTTATTATTTTAAAGAAAGTACGTAAGAAACTGTCGGCAGTAGTCACTTGCTCATAGAGTGGATCTTTGTAAGCAGTCAACAGCTGGTTGGTAAAATTGTCATATTCATCAATAAGAAGATATACCGGAGGAAGATTATGGGACGATACGTAACGCAACATATCCTCCAACATCTTTGTGACATCGGTTTTATCACTAAATTCAAAATCCGGGAATAAACGTGCATATCTGGCATCGGCTTTCACCATATCATAGATGACTCCGCAATTCAAATCATTAAAGTTCTTTTGTAACCCTTCCAGTGTATCGGTTACTACCATTTTAGAGAAGTCGAAGCGAAGCACGAGATATTTATTATGCTCTTTTGTAGGATTACTTCCAACGTATGTATCTCCAAACAGTTCTGTAAAACGATCTGCCATATTCAAATCATAGTAAGCGGCCAACATGGACACTAACAAGCTCTTTCCGAAACGGCGCGGACGCAAAAAGACAGGAGCTTTATATAGTTCCAGATCGGGAATAAACATTGTCTTGTCCACATAGTAAAATCCGCGTTCGCGCATTTCTACATAGTTTGCCACAGCATAAGGCACAGTGATTCTTACTGTTGATTTCATAACCTACTCTTCTTATATGAATTTGATATTGCGAATATACACCTTTTGGATGAGATAATTTAAGTTTATTCGTATTTTTGCATTTTAATTGAAAAAGCATGAACTCCATAAAACCACGTATCACTAAGCTTCTCAATGCCCTCAACGAAGGCGTGTTTGAGAAAGAACACACCATAGCCCTTTCCCTTCTGGCAGCTATTGCCGGAGAAAGTATCTTTCTGTTAGGTCCTCCGGGAGTTGCCAAGAGCTTGGTAGCCCGAAGACTTAAATATGCATTCAAAGAAAACAGTGCATTTGAGTATCTGATGTCCAGGTTTAGCACACCGGATGAGATATTCGGTCCGGTTTCCATCTCTAAGCTGAAAGATGAAGACACTTATGAACGAATCACGGAGGGATATCTGCCTACGGCCTCGGTAGTCTTTCTGGATGAAATATGGAAAGCCGGTCCGGCAATTCAGAACTCCTTGCTGACCGTTATCAATGAAAAGATATACCGTAACGGGCAGTTCACAGTAAAAGTCCCCCTGAAAATATTGATTGCGGCTTCTAACGAATTACCTGCCAAAGGAGAAGGGCTGGAAGCTCTCTATGACCGCTTTCTGATCCGGCAGTTCGTGGGATGTATTGAACAGGAGTTTGCTTTCGATCGCATGATTGCTTCTACACGGGACACGGAACCTTGCATTCCGGAGAAACTGACTATCAGTCCTAAAGAATACTCAGCCCTGCAGGAGGAAGCGGAAAAAGTAACACTACATTATACCTTCTTTGAACTGATACATACCATCAAACGAACCGTAGAACAGTATAATACACAACGGGAGGCGAATCTTCCTCCTATTTATATATCAGACCGCCGCTGGAAGAAAATGGTTGGGTTGCTACGCACTTCGGCCTATCTGAACGAATCATCAACGGTCTGCTTTGCCGATTGCCTGCTGATCCCCTATTGCATCTGGGACGAGGTAAGCCAATTTCCCATTGCCGAAGATATTGTACAGCGGGCCATCACTGATAGTATCAACACCTATCTGTTAGGCGAAAAACAGCTGGAACAAAAACTGGATGCACTCAAAGAAGATATGAAAGCAGAACACAGTCTGCGGGAAATCAGCGACCCTGCTATTCAGGTGGTAGATACTTTCTATCATCGCATCGAAGGATACCGTATTGCCGGAAACCTGCTTATGTTTGCGTCCGACTATCAGAATCTGAAGAAAGACAGCAACCGCCTGTTTTATATCCAGCAGGATAAATTCCGTCCGGTAAACAAAGTACTAAAGGTATATGATTTTGTAAAAAACCGCAGTATCGCTCAGAAAGATATTTATTCCCTGCGAAAAGGAAACCGTTCCGTGTTTGTCAATAACCAGGAGTATCCGCTACTCTGCTATGACGATTGTGCTCCATTACCCGAACAGAATGAAGATGCGAGTACCCCCTTTGAATTCCGGTTACAAGAGGTAATAGATTTACTGCATAACATGGAAACAGAATTTAAAAAACTATCTGAACGGGAAAACGAATATGCCAAGGAACACCTCTTTCTGAACGCCAAACAAAAAGGGGATCTGAAACGAATCCTGAATGGTACAGCCCATATCATTGAAAATTATCGGAACGAGTTGCGAATCATTGCTCATGCCCATGAACAAGAGAACAGGGACTATTAGGCTGAAAGAACTGCAAGACAGGTATTATGACCGTTTGCAGGATATTGCCTACGAGGTATATGATGAGCAGTTGCACAACCTCATTATCAAACCCGAAGAACTGGATACTGACATCCGGCAATACTTTCGTCATACCCTGCCCTCTCTGCAAGAATTTTATTCAAGGTATGCCAGTCAGTGGGAGTATTTTCATGAAACGGATGAAGCTTCAGATACAAAGTTTCTACGTTTTCTGGAGAATAGCGCTTATCCACTTTCTATGAAGTATAACCTGGTAGATCTCAATGTGAAATACTATCTGGAACGATTTCATGCCCTCAAACCCCGTTCTAAAGAGTGGAAAGCATTGCGAATACTTTTCTTCGACAAATGGCATCAATTGTTGTCCAACAATGAGTTCAATTACCAGATGGAGCATATCAACCGCCTGTGCGAAGAGTTTTACCGCCTGCAATTATCGCTCTCTAAGAATCTGCCTGTCCGGGGAGGTTCCCGGTTGGTATGGTTGCTCCGAAACCATAAACAAATAGCGGAACAGATACTGGAATATGACGAGACAATCAAAAAAACTCCTGCCATACAAGAGTTAATTGAGAAATTAGGCAAACGGCATCAAGGTATACAGAAACGTTTTAAGATGACAGCCGGAATCCATAAAGAACAGATCATCACTCACTCGACCCGGAGTGACATTACCGGTATTTGTGAAGGCAATGATCTGAACAGTCTGTTACCAATTGAATATTGTTATCTGGCAGAAAAAGCCCTGCAACCTGTTTTCTTTGAACGATATGCCGAGAAAAAGCTTCAAATGATTGACTATGCCTCACGTGAGCTACGGGCCATGGATGATAAAAAGATGCCGGGTAACCAGGTTTCCGAGGAAGCTGAAGGTCCATTTATTGTCTGTATTGACACCTCCGGATCAATGGCAGGGAAAAGAGAGAAACTGGCCAAATCGGCTCTGCTCGCTATAGCCGAACTAACGGAAAAACAACATCGCAAATGCTATATCATAATCTTCTCTGACGATGTGGAATGTATCGAAATAACTGACTTAGGAAGCAGTTTCGATCGTCTGGTAGATTTCCTGTGCCAATCTTTTCACGGAGGTACAGATCTTGCTCCTGCCATAGCTCATACGATCCGGATGATTGAAACACAAGGATATCAGGAGGCAGATATGGTGATGATATCCGACTTTGAGATGATGCCAATAGATAAAGAATTATCAGCCCACATCCGACATATAAAAGAGAATCAAACAAAAATATATGCCTTGTCTATGGGAGAAGAACCCAAACAAAGCTACCTGGATATTTGCGATAAATACTGGGAGGTGTTTCCCGCACGAGGAGGTACGCCGGGCGATGGGAAATAAATAAAATTATGTGAAAGAGAAGAAAAACAGACGATTTAATTATTAAAACATGTTATATAACAGAAGATTTTTCTTGGTTAATTTGCAAATATGCAAAAAGGTGGTACCTTTGCAATGTGTTTTTCATAGTATTAGATTTAAGGTTAACAAAGGTTGGAGCAAGGCGTTGCTCCTTTTTTTATGCCCATACCTGAAAAACATAAATTCTTTATAAATTTTACATTTATCTATATGGATCTGTACTTTAATGATAATCCAATTTGTAAATAACCACCATTATATTAATAAAATAACCGGATGAGAATCCGGCAAAGTACATCACCACCCAAAATTCCAATAGCAGCTACTATCCACAAATGAGACTTCTTTAGATTACAAGACACTTTCAATGCCTGCACCATCCAAATAATAGAAAAGGCCAGAAACGGGAAACCAATCAGCGACAAAACTATTGCCAAGTGAAAATAAGGCATAGAGAGTATTTCCGCCGGTGACATCGTAGGATCTATTTGTGACAATACTTGCATGGGTGGTAGGAAATTTATCAAATTCATCACAAGCATCGGGAGCTGAGCAAACAATACAGTACCAAACACATCTATAATCCGAATTTTAGAGTGTGAGAAAATAAGACCACCCAAATAGAATAAGATAGCCGGAACTAACCACACAATAAGATGTTCTGCCAAGTAACACCACCAGGCAGGATTAGGAGCGGGACCAAAATGAAGCAAGCCGTGATAATGGTAGCCGGATGCCCAGCTCAATAATGTAGAAATTACCAGTCCCAGTATCCCCCAGGCTAATGCCTGCATTCCTGCAATCCGAATAAACGGATTAATAAGTATTTCTATTCTTTTCTTCATTTTATATATTCATTTTAGTTAGTTTTTCAATTAAATCATCCAATATATTGCGTACGGTTGGATAACTCACTCCCATACTTTTGGCCATATCTTTCAGGCTTCCACTGGATTTCACAAAATCAATAATAAACTGTTGCTCTTTCTCTGGCAAACGAGCCAATAAAGGTAATTCAAAACTACCACAGACTTCTGTGGCACATTGCTCACAAAACATACGTCCTACTTTCAGTGGGGCTTCACAAGAAGGACATTTCAACGGTAGACGTTTCTTTAGTTCACTCATTTTTTATTATATTTCCTTATAAAAGTATTCAGTGACGATATAAGAGTCGCATTGACTGGTAAAGAAGGGTTTGTATATATAGACATTTGCTTCTGAGGTTCCATTGTCTCACAATCTTTTAATATGTGATTCATTGAGTCAATCAGAAGTAATTCTGCTGTAGGCTTTGATTTCTTCAACAGTTCGGCATCTTTTACAGAGACCTGAATATCCTTTTTGCCCTGAACGATCAATACCGGTATCTTTAGAGAGGCAATAACCGTCTGAGGGTTGTATTTATACCAGGAAATTAAATAAGGCTGAACCGAAGCACGAAACAGAGACTGCACATACATAGACACTTGCTCTACTGTTTTACCACTTTTCAAAGATTCATTGATAGAAGCAACTTCTTTCTTTATCATTTCCGGCTGAGAAGCAACCTGCTCTTCAATCACTTCATAAGCCGGACGCCCTGCCCCTGCCAGAGAAACCAAAGCTTTCACTTCAGGCTGATTCACACAAGCCAACATCCCGATCAAAGAACCTTCGCTATGCCCTACCACAGTAATACCAGTAAACCTTTTATCTTTAGCCAGATAATTAATCCACCCTTTTACATCGTTTACATAGTCTTCAAAACGCAGCAGAGATTCTTCTTTTCCGGCAGCCGCACTGGTAGCTATCCCCCGCTTATCAAAGCGCAGTGAAGCGATTCCATTGGCAGCCAGTCCTTCTGCAAGAAACTTTAATGAGTTGTTTTTCATATTACCAATAGCCGAATTCCCATCCATATCCGTCGGACCGGAACCAGCAATTAATAACACGACCGGATATGTCTTCCCACCATTGGGAAGAAGCAATTCTCCATTAATATCTCCTTCCTTGGTATCCAGAGTTACGGTCTCACCATTCAATGGCATCAATTGTGCCTGACAAAGAAAGCAACAACAAGAAAATAAACTAACGAAGATTAAACTGATACGTTTCATGATATTTTTTTTAGAAGTTCATCATTATATTTGCAAATATAGATAGATAATTAAATAAATCAAATATATTTTTGAATAAAATTAAATATGATATTAATTTTATTCAAAATCAATTCTTCATTATGAATCAAACACTATACAAGTTATTCTCACCAAAATACTTTGTTGATGGAGCAATCAGTTTATCTTATGGGAGTAATGATCAGCTTTTCGGATCTTTCAACTATAGAACTCTACACATAGCAGGGCACTACCTGATTGATTTTATCCTAACACATAAATCATATAAAATAGCATAGGAATATACATTTATAAAACACTGATAATCAGCATCTAAAAAACTGTACACTTTTGCATAGAAGGATTGTATACTTTTGTATGACAAGACTGTACAATCCTTTGGTTCTTCTTCAATTTAGTTGAAAAAGACATGTTCCATCACCATCTTAATTCTT
>OIWL01003354.1_pt1 | contig 11279 bp, 10 predicted proteins | sample 1587561 | NCBI WGS metagenome assembly OIWL01 (sample SAMEA3888903, study PRJEB22519) | human gut metagenome | biome: human gut; feature: human-associated habitat; material: faeces | place: Denmark | collected 2010
GAGTGAAAAGACGGAATTAGAGTGGTATCTGTTAGATAATCCAAGCCACAAATCTATGCAGACATTTGTAAAGGAATTACTGCACATCTATAAGAAATATCCGGCAATGTACGAATTAGACCATGAGTGGAACGGCTTTGAGTGGATCAATGCAAATGACGCAGACCGCAGTATTTTCAGCTTTATCAGAAAGAGCAAAGATGGCAAGAACTGTCTGCTTTTTGTCTGTAACTTTACACCGGTTGCAAGAGATGACTATCGTGTCGGCGTGCCGGTGAATAAATCATACCGTCTGATCTTTCACAGTGATGATGAGAAGTTCCAGGCAGAGGGAACGAAACGTCCGCTAAGTTATAAAGCGGTCAAATCCGAATGTGACGGAAGGGACTATTCAATTTCTTATCCGTTGCCGGGATATGGTGTTGCAATCTTTAGATTCTCTTATTAGGAAAATGTGATATACATAGGAAAGAGGCAGTATATGTGAGCTTAGATGCATATACTGCCTCTTTTTATAAATCCGAATTGTTTCAGACAAAATGCCTGAGATATGTTTATTTTTTGGAGGATTTTACCGAAATAATAAACAGCATAAGAATTTGAGGTAAAATTTATGAAGATAGAAAATGGGAAAGGCATAGAACAGACGACAGTAGAGTCACCATTTGAAAAAGCGAAGGTGACAACTTCTTTTCAGGAAACCATAAAGACGAAAACGGACAAGTTAGAAAAATCCGTCCGCATGGGACAGACCGGTTATGGAAAAGAGGAACTGACAAAGGGTGTCATAGAAGAATTTGAGGAAAAAATGAGTAATCAGATGGATGCCACAGAGCGGAAAAACCAGATGGCAGTCATGGCAAATACGATGTCAGCAGAGGATTACAGACAAGCCGAAGAAGATGGATTTTCCGTCGGGGATATGGCAAGCCATACGGTCATTACAGCGATGGATAAGATCAAAGTGCAGCTTGCAAAAGCAGGTGTGGACGTTTCCGTATTTGGAGATTCCCTGACACAGGAGCAGTTAGAGTCATTAGGCGGTAATGCAGCCGCAGCCGCACAGCTTCAGAAGTGTTTAGAAGGAGCAAATCTGCCGGCAACAGAAGCAAATCTTACAGAGGGTGTTGAAGCATATGCACAGGCACAGGAGTTAAAACCGTTATCCGAAGGTGCGATCAAATATCTGTTAGATAACCGTTTAGAGCCGAGCATTGAGAATCTGTATATGGCAGAATTTTCAGGAAGTGCATCTTATATGCCGCCACAGGATTCTGAGATTGATTTTGAAGCATTTACTGCTCAGTTAGAGCAGGTTATTACTGCCGCTGGGGAAGAGGTAAATGAACAGACACTTTCTGACAGTAAGTGGATGGTAGAAAGCGAGATACCACTGACAGCTGAGAATTTTTCTTATATGCAGAAATTAAGTAACCTTGCACTGCCAATGGAAGGAAACAATGTCATCTCTGCGATCGTAACCGCAGTATCAGAAGGAAACCGTCCAAATGATGCGATGCTTCTGCCGGAATATTCGATTACGGCACAGGCAGAACATGCCGTAGAGATCGTGACAGAGGCAACCGAAGAAGATATTGCCTACTTAGTTGCGAATAATATAGAAATTTCTGTCGAAAGTTTAGAACAGACGATCACACAGCGGAAAAATGGAATCCTTGATCTGACCAAAGCAGATGATCTGATCACAGCAGGAAATAAAAGTGCAGAGGAAACAAACACTGTCACAGATGCAGGTGAAAATAATGGTGCCCTAGAAGCCATTACCGATCAGGGACTTGCATTTTTACGGGCAAAAAGAGTGTTAGAGGAAACAAGGCTTGCAATGACGACCGAAGCCAACCGGGCACTTATCAAGCAGGGAATTTCCATAGATACAAAGCCGTTAGAGGCATTAGTTGAAGATTTAAAACAGCAGGAGAGCAGTTATTATACCGCATTGCTTCAGGAGAATGGGGAAGTAGAAGATGCAGGTGCAGCCGCACTATTTGAAGAAACGTCCCAAAAAGTATCGGATTTAAAAGAAATGCCGGCATATCTGTTAGGAATGCATGGATATGATCTCGATACAGTAAACGGACTGCACGAAGCAGGTACTGCATTAAAAGATACATTTGAAAAAGCAGGCGAAAGTTATGAAACACTGATGACTGCACCGAGAAAAGATTTAGGAGATTCCATACAAAAGGCATTTGCCAATGTGGATGACATCTTAAAAGATATCGGTTTAGAGAGCAGTGAAGCAAACCGCAGGGCAGTCAGGATCTTAGCATATAACCAGTTAGAGATCACGGAAGAATCCATTACGACAATGAAAGCGGCAGATGAACGGGTACAGAGAACATTTTCAAATCTGACGCCGGCAGCAGTACGGGAACTGATCCGTCAGGGAAATAACCCATTAGATATGCCGTTAGAAGAATTAAATGCCACAGTGGAGAGTATACAGGAAGAAACAGGTGCAGAGGATACAAAGCGCTTCAGCGAATACCTGTGGAAACTAGAGCAGAACCATGAGATTTCACAAGATGAAAGAGAGTCTTATATCGGTATTTACCGTCTGATCCGTCAGGTGGAAAAGACAGATGGTGCTGCGATCGGAGCACTGATAAGCCAGGGCGGCGAACTTACGATGCGCAATCTGCTAACGGCTGTGCGCAGCGCAAAGAAAAGCGGCATGGACTATACGATCGATGATGAATTTGCAGGAGCAGATAAGGGCAGTATGGCTGCAAAATCCATTACCGAGCAGATTGATACGGCATACCAGAATAATTGTATCAAAGATGTGGCCAAAACACTGACTCCGGTAACGATGCAGAGGCTGTTAGAAAACTCCAACTGGGAAAATTATACACCGGAGCAGTTAAAAGAAGCATTGATGGAATATGCAAAAGAAACGCAGGAAGCAGATTTAGCATTAGAACATGATTATGCAAAAAGCCAGTTAAAAGAAGCAGAAGAAGCAGCAACGGCAGACGATGAAGTATACCATCTGCTGGAGCATTTTGAAATCCCCAATACGATCAATAACGTGATCGCAGCAAACCGCCTGTTAAATAAGCGGAATCAGGTATTTTCACAGTTGTTTAACAGTGATGAAGTATTTTCAGGAGAAGAAGTTGATTTTGCAGCGATCGAGCAGGATATCCTAGAGAAGTTTTCAGAAGCATTAAAGACACCGGAAGAAATGGCAGCCGCACAGGAGGCATTAGCCGAAACTGCAGAAAATGTGATGAAAACGATGATCGCAGATGAAAAACACATTACCAGCATGGATATCCGTGAATTAAAGCTGATGAATACACAGCTTTCAATCGCAGGAAAGATGGCAGATGAAGAAGAATACAACATACCGGTGCTTGTCGGAGATGAGGTCACAAATCTTTCATTAAAGATCGTCCGTGGAACAAAGCGGCATGGTATGGTTGAGATCATGTTTGAAATGGAGAATGCAGGCAAAGTAGCTGCAAGCATAGCGGCAAAAGAAGAAGGCATTACCGGATTGATCGCAGCAGATGATCAGGACACAGAGGATCTTTTGTCGAAAAATGCAGATAAGATCGCAGAATCGTTAGGTGAAAACTGTGCTCTGAAATGTACTTATGCAGAAGATCTCGATTTTTCACAGTTTAAAAAAGAGATCATCAAAGATGAAAAAGACAGTCAAAACAGTGAGTATGCAGTCCAGACAGTAAGGCTATACAAAATCGCAAAGAGCTTTATTGAAAGCGTTAAGGAACTTCAATTTTAAACCGATATACAAAACAGAGATAGATACAGTAGAGAATACAAGGATGTAACAGATTGCATGGATGCGCAGGAAGAATAGGAAGGTAAGATGATATGAAAGTTAATCACAATATGTCGGCAGTTATAACAAATGCACAATTACTAAGAACGGAGAATAGTCTTGCAGATTCCATGGAACGTTTATCTTCAGGCTTAAAGATCAATCATGCAAAAGATGATCCTGCAGGTATGGCAATTTCCAATAAGATGCAGGCTCAGATCGATGGTTTAGGAAAAGCATCTGAAAATGCTTCAAATGGTATCAGCGTATTACAGATCGCAGATTCTGCATTAGGTGAGATCACAAGCATGTTACAGCGTATGAGAGAATTATCTGTGCAGGCAGCAACCGATACGAACCAGTTAGAGGACAGGGAAGCAATCCAGAAGGAAATCGATTCGTTAGTATCAGAAGTAGACCGTATTTCAAGAGATACAGAATATAATACAAAAAAATTATTAGATGGAACATCAGATACAAGAGTATATGCAGATGGAACATCGAGAATGGCAGTTTCCGACAGTGTTGGAACCGGTAATTATAAGATTACAGTCAATGAGCCGGCAAAACAGTCTGCACTTCCAACGACAACAACAGCAGGTACGATTCCGGAAGGAACAGTGACGATCAATGGAAATGAAGTTGAGATTTCTGCCGGTGAAAATGCGGCATCTGTATTTGAAAAATTAAGATTTGGTGCGGAAAAGGCAGATGTGAACTTAATGGTGATCGATCCGGCAGCAACACAGGACTATGATACTTATCCGACCAGTGGCGGTTATGAAATGTTAGATAAGACATTTGATTTTGGAGATACACTTGCATTTGTATCAAACCAGTATGGAACTTCTTCTGAGATCCAGATCAGTTGCAGCAACAATGCATTAGCTTCTTTCTTAGGTTTAGATGCAGCTACACAGACAGTTGGAACAGACGCAGACGTTAAGGCAGATCTTACCTCGTCCTTTGATGCACAGACTACAGTTATCATGGATGGCAACAAAGTTAAAATCACAGATGTAGCAGGATTTGAAATGGATTTTGTATTGGATGCAGGTAAAAAAGGTGACGTTGATATCGAAGTAACCGATATTGGTACAATGACTTTACAGATCGGTGCAAATGAGCATCAGACAATGCAGGTCAGAATCCCTGAGATCTCCAGCAAAACTTTATACTTAGATGAAGTTGATGTGACAAAAGTAGATGGTGGGGATAGAGCAATCGCAAGATTAGATGAAGCGATCAAGACAACAACTTCTGTTCGTTCCGCAGTCGGAGCTTACCAGAACCGGTTAGAGTATGCAGTCAGCAGCTTAGATGCATCGGAAGAGGATATGACAAATGCGATCTCAAGGATCAGTGATGTAGATATGGCAAAAGAAATGACAGAATATACCAAATATACAGTATTGCAGCAGGCAGGAACTTCTGTATTAGCGCAGGCAAATGACATTCCACAGTCTGTATTGCAGTTACTCCAGTAAGAGGCGGCTTATGAAGCAGGAACAGATCAAAGATTTTACAAGAAGGATCAGCCAGTGCAACAAAGGCAGTATGATCGTGATCATCTATGATATTGTATTTGCATATATTGAGGATGCGAAGCAAAGTTATGCGGCAGGGGATCATGAAGGATTTAAAAATGCATTAAGAAAAGCCCAGCGTGCAGTAGATGAACTGATCCATGCATTAAATTTTCAATACGAAGTATCGAAGAATTTATATTCTTTGTATGTGTTTTCAAAAGAGACCATGGCAAAAGCCATTGTAAAGAACAGTACAGATGAGTTAGAAGATGTGCTAGCTGTTTTAAAAGACCTGTATGAGGCTTTCATGGAAGCCTCAAAACAGGACCATTCGCTCCCGCTGATGCAGAATACACAGCAGGTCTATGCCGGTATGACATACGGTAAAAATGATTTAACAGAAACGTTTCAGGTGCCTGAAACTTCAAGAGGATTCTTTGCATAAGAATCCTCTATTTGTTTTACACGGCTAAGGAGAAACTTATAGCGCATCTGAACAGACTGGACTTCATAGATATAACAGTCGATCAGATCGGGTTCAATCACATTAGCAAGATTTGTATACGCAGAATCTAAATCGTGTTTTGTTTTTTCTAGATCATCTAACAGTACAGCATAGCGTTTGTCATAAAGTACACTGTTCTTAAACATTGGATTCATACTAGCCCCGCTTTCACCTGTTATCGTTTACTTAAATTATAGTCAAAAAATTGAAGAGTATACAAAAAAAGGTATATTTTTCAACTCTGCGTATATATTTATATAAAAATAAGTCAGACAGGTTATCAATTTATGGATACAAAGGCAGGAATGTTAGTCGTGGCAGGCATCTGTATATTAGTGCTTGCGATCGGTTTTTTGAGAAAAAATGCGGAAATCTTATTGAACTTTATTGTGCGTACAGTTTTAGGAACGATGGGGATTTATGCAGTCAATCTTTGCCTTGCGAAGCTGGGGATCGCAGGTGCGGTTGGCATCAATCCATTTACGGTTTTGACAGTCGGAAGCCTTGGTACAGGGGGCTTAGGGCTTCTTTATGGCATTATGTTTTATCATTTATTGTGACAAATTCACAAAAATAAAAAAGTTGTCAGAAATCAGTAGACAAACCAGAAAATGAGTTCTATAATGCAAAACATCAAAAACAGATGCGAGGTGGTGTATTGGAAGGGTAGATATGATACTGCTGTTAGGGTGTCTTGTGATGGCAGCAGTACAGGATATTCGGTCCGGTAAGGTATCGAACAGGCTGATTGCAGCAGGTCTTATGATCGGATCCTTTTTTCAGATAAGGAATTATCAGATCTGCGGTATGTATTATTTTCTACGGAATGTGTCCATTCCGGTTATTCTATTATATCTTTTATTTCAAATGCGTGTCCTTGGGGCAGGCGACATTAAATTATTTTCCATGATAGGCAGTTTTCTTACAATGCAGGAATTATTAAAGTGTATGGCATACAGTTTTTTGGCTGCGGGAGCAGGAGCAGTTTTATTTTTAGCAGCAGATAAAAGACGTCGGCAGCGTATCCGGCAGGGGATCTTATATCTATTCTACACGATACGGACAGGGAAGATCACACAATATGAGCCGGTCTTTAAAGAGGAGCAGTTTTCATTTGCATTTTCTGTGCCGGTTCTCTTTGGTACCATCTGTACACTATATTTCTAGCAAAATACGAAAGAGGGGTGTTAGATGATTCAGTTAAAAATTGCTTTTTTAGATGAGGAGGAGCTGTATTTAGAACAGCTTAAAGGGTACTTTGTACAGAAAAAGGAAAACTTTTTTAAAATCTACACATTTACAGATGCAGACAGTTTTTTAAAGAGCCGTATAACAGAACAGTTTGATGCAGTCGTTATGACGTATCCGTTCTGGGAAATGATGAAAGAGCAGGATTTTTCAGAAAAGAAGATCCTGCTGTCAGAGGAAGATGGCTATGCGGTCCAAGGCTGCCTGCATGTGGATAAATACCAGTCAGCAGAGAAATTATCGGCAAAGATCGCATCGTATCTCTGGCAGGAAAACAGAGAAGGAAAGGAAGTTTTTTTAAATACGGCAGAACTGATCGGGATATATTCTCCGGTGTCGCATGAAGATCAGATGCTTTTTAGCATGACGATGGCACAGATCTTAGCAGCAGACCAGAAGGTCTTATATGTAAATCTGATGGAAAACAGCGGATTCTATGAACTGCTTCATACAGAAGCAACAGCCGATATCGGTGATCTGTTCTATACCATGATGCATGAAGATTACGATTTTTCATTGTATCTGCATAGTATCTTAAAAACCTGCCGGAATTTTGATTATATCCCACCGGCAGTAAATCCCGAACATTTATCAGAAATTTCACAGTCGTTATATGAGAAATTTTTTATCGCTTTAAAAAATAACAGTGGCTATGATGTCGTGATCGTTGATTTTGGCAGGATCTTTTTGGGATTTGCAGAACTGATCCCATTATTTTCTAATTTTTACTGTCTGAAAAAAGAAGGGCGGCTCAACCATTGCCGCATGGATGCATTTTTGACATATCTGCAAAAGAAAAGCATGGATACCGTAGAAAAAATGCACAGCCTGCATCTGTTAGAACGGCAGGCAGGTGCGGAGGAAAACCTCTTAGAAGCAGATCTGTATGGAACAATGGGTGACTATATCCGCAGAACATTATATGGAGGAACGGTGATCGATGGATAGGGAATTATATCTTACGATAAAAGAAACAGTTTTAGAAAAGATGGATAGCAGCAGGGAATTATCCGATGCAGAACTGATGGAACAGATTGAGGAGGAATTGCAGAAAACAGACAAAAGTGGTCTGCTGTCTTTTGATGAACGAAAGACATATGCAAAGGCATTATTCGACTCTTTTCGGAAGTTTGGCATATTACAGGAACTTATTGAAGATGAAGAAGTGACAGAAATCTTAGTCAATGGAGCAGATAAGATCTTTTATGAAAAACAGGGAGAACTGCATTTGTTCCCTAAGACATTTTCTAAAGAAGAAGAACTCTCAGACCTGATACAGACTATTTGTGCAGGTGGAAACCGTATGGTCAATGAAGCCTCTCCGATCGTAGATACAAGGTTGGCAGATGGTTCAAGAGTGAATATCGTGCTGCAGCCGGTGTCTTTAGATGGCTCTAGTATCTCAATCCGGAAGTTTTCAAAAGAACCTATGAATATGGAAAAACTCTTAGCCTATGGTTCCCTGTCGCAGGAAATGGCAGATTTTTTAGAAAAACTGGTAAAGGCAGGATATAACATCTTTGTATCAGGCGGAACAGGAGCCGGAAAAACGACCTTTTTAAATGCACTTTCAGGCTATATTCCTAAAGATGAGCGTGTGATCACGATTGAAGATTCAGCAGAATTGCAGCTAAATGGCATTGCAAATCTCATCCGTTTAGAAACAAGGACAGCAGGGTTTGAAGGTGTGGATTCTATTGGAATCCGTGAACTGATACGAACTGCGCTTCGGATGCGTCCCAGCCGTATCATTGTCGGGGAGTGCAGGGGTGCAGAAGCGATCGATCTGTTGAGTGCAAACAATACCGGACATTCCGGCAGCCTTGGAACAGGACATGCCAATGGAACATATGACATGATCCACCGTTTAGAAACAATGGTACTGATGGGAATGGAACTTCCGGTAGCTGCGATACGGGGACAGATTGTTTCCGGCATTGATATTTTTATCCATCTTAGCAGACTGCGGGATAAGAGCAGAAAAGTATTAGAGATCGCAGAGATAGAAGGCATGAAAGATGGTGAGATCCTATTAAATGTACTGTATCAGTTTGTGGAAACGAAAGAAGTAAACGGAAGGATAGAGGGAAGATGGGAAAAACAGGGGGAATTGCTGCATCGGGAAAAATGGCAGGCGGCAGGCTTTTAAATTTACGGCAGATCATATCAGAAGGTGCCATTGCAGCCACAGTCAATTTAGCAGCCGCAGTTTTGTTTTACGATTCTGTCTATGGAATGGTATTATTTCCGCTTATCTATCTGCTTGTCAACCGTTATATGACACATAAGAGAAATCGTAAACGGCTGGCACAGATCAATTTGGAATTTAAGGATTATATGTATGCGGTAAGCAGCGTGCTGATGGCTGGATATTCCATTGAAAAGGCCTTTTTAAAAGGATTAGAGGAAATGAAAATGCTCTATGGTGCAGATTGTGCCCTGTTGATACAGCTAGGACAGATGGAAAGACGCATCGGCTTACAGGAACCGATTGAACAGATCTTAAAAGACTTTGCAGAAGAAAGTAAAAGTGAAGATATTAACAGTTTTGTAGAGATCTTCTGTTATGCAAAGCGTGGAGGCGGGGATTTCATCCATATCATCAGAACAACGATCGAGCGTATCTGCGATAAGATCGAAGTTTCAGAAGAAATCCATACAGTAATGTCTGAAAAAGCGCTGGAACAGAAGATCATGTGCGTGATACCGCTTGGTATCTTAGGATTTTTACGGCTGACATCACCGGAGTTTATCGGAGTCTTATACGGAAATGCCATGGGTATCTTTATTATGACAATAGCATTGTTCGTGTATGGATGTTCCTTCTTTTTAGGAGAGAAGATCGTGGAGGTTGAGGTTTAAGTATGATTTTATGTGGTGTAGTAAGTGTACTGCTTTTAGCAGGAGCATTGTTGTTAAGACGTTATCCGGTCTTTCAAAAAATAAAAAAGGCATATGCCATTTTAGTTGCTTTTGCAGTATTAGGATTTTTGTCCGGGCTTTCTGGGAGAATGGACAGCGGGCAGAAGGAAGAGCTTGTAAGAAATCCTCCGGGTGAAGGGGAATTAGAAACAGAAGCCGTTTTCTATGTGGAGGAGGAAGAAACTGAATATGAAATGATGCTTTCAATCCCGGAATGGAAGTATCGGGCGAGTGAAGAAACTGCCTATCTTACAGCAGCCGTAAAAGAGATCGATGCGACATTCTGTGGGGAAAATCAATCCCTTGAGGAGATCCGGCATGATCCCCATATACAGAAATCCTATCAGAATGGAGCAGTAAAGGCAGAGTGGACGTTTTCAGATGGAGCGGTTATCTCTTCAGAAGGAAAGATTGATCAGGAAGCATTAAAAGAAATCCCTCAGCAGATCGAAGCTTCTGTTATCTTAAGCTGTGGAGAACAGAAAGAAAATTATGAATTTACTTTTTGTGTGATACCGTTACAAAAAAATAAAAAAGAGCGGCTGATCGCAGATATCAAAGAACAGGTCGCAGAAGCAGAACCGACACAAAAAACAGTGGCACTGCCGGAATTTGCAGATGGAAAAAAGATCATATGGAAACAAAAGACACAGACAAGAGCGGTCGAAATCCTGATATTTGGAATTCTTGCCGCAGTGACAGTTGTGTATACAGAGCGGGAGCAGAAGATCAGACAGGCACAGAAGACAAAACGCAGGCTGTTATTAGAGTATCCTGAATTTGTCGGAAAACTATCTCTTTTATTAGGGGCAGGAATGACGATATCAGGGGCATTGCGAAAAATCGACCAGATGCACCAGTCAGGTAAGAAACATTTAAAAGAAGAACCCTCTGGTGTCTATGTACCATTACATCAGATGATCTGTGAAATGGAAAATGGCATGAGTGAGGTGCGGGCATATCAGGAGTTTGCCAAACGTTGTGATTTACAGCCATACCGTAAGTTAGTGTCATTGCTGGTCTCCGGTCAGAAGATCGGCAACCGGAATCTGATGGACAAGTTAGAGGAAGAAGCAGAACGGGTATTTTTAGAACGCAAAAACACAGCAAGAAAATTAGGGGAAGAAGCATCTACAAAGCTGCTGATCCCGATGATGCTTATGCTTATGGTCGTAATGGGCATTGTGATCGTACCGGCGTTTTTATCAATCTATGGAATATAAGGAGCATTCCTGTTAAGTAACAAATAACCGGTTTGCAAAAA
>OIWL01003357.1_pt1 | contig 11263 bp, 9 predicted proteins | sample 1587561 | NCBI WGS metagenome assembly OIWL01 (sample SAMEA3888903, study PRJEB22519) | human gut metagenome | biome: human gut; feature: human-associated habitat; material: faeces | place: Denmark | collected 2010
GGACAGGCGGGAAAGCCTATAAAATGGGGAAAGTTAGAGGAATAATTATATAAATTCCAGTTAGTGTGGGAGCTGTCGTCAGTACAGCTACTACCACAGACCGGATGGCTATGTTCATTTGCCGCCTGCACCTGCAATGTACCGTGCGGTACTGCCGGAACAACACCTGCTACCATTCCGAATACCAGTAAACCGGAAAGTATTTTTGCAATTCCTTTGCTCATTCTCTTTTTTCTTATCATGTGTATTCTCCTCCTGCATTTGTTTGTTTTTTCACAATATGTCACTTTACCATTTTTTTCATTTTATCACAGCGTTCATCCAAAACCCGGATTTCGGCGTGAGTTGTAATTATATGGCGTGAATTGTAAGATGCAGGCTTGCTTTGGTTTTCCGAATTTTTTATAATGGATGTATCATAACTGTGAAACAAGGAGGACTGCCACATGCTGCTTCAGATTTTAACTTATACACACCACTTAACGACAATGCTGTTTGGCATTTTTCTGTCCGCCTTTTTTCTCGGGGTAAAACAGAATAAGAAAAATGTCTGCATTCTTCTTGGCGGTGGAGCAGTATCCGGACTTTTCTTTCTGATCTGTAATACGGTATTCGGTTCGTTGTTCACGGAAGCCGTCTATCCGATTTTCGTGCATCTGCCGCTTTTTCTGCTGCTGGTGTTTTATTACCGTTTCCGCTGGCTGCCTTCCATAATCTCTATTATGACCGCCTATCTGTGCTGCCAGTTCAGCAACTGGGCAGGTATTTTTGCCTTATCCCTGAGCGGATTGGAATGGGTTTATTATCTGGTAAGGATTATCGTGACTGTTGCCGTTTTCGCTTTCTTAAGCCGGTATCTGTGCCAGACTACCGCACTGCTTTTTGCAAAATCTGACCGGGAACTGTATATCCTCGGGGCAATGCCATTTGTCTATTATGTGTTTGATTACTCTACCACAAAGTTCTCCATGCTTCTCTACTCCGGAAATAAGGTGGTCGTGGAATTTCTCGCATTTGCCATGTGTATTTCCTATGTCATTTTCCTGTTCGTCTATTTTCAGGAATATGAGTTGAAAAACAGCGCTGAACAATATGGTCAGCTTACCAATATGCAGTTGAACTCCCTGCACTCGGAGATCGAGCAGGTCCGCAGCAGCGAACACCGCATGAAGATCCTGCGGCACGACATGCGCCATCATCTTGCCGCCATCCAGACTTTTATCTCCCAGCAGGAACCGGAGCGCGCGCTTGATTATATTCAGGAGATCAATAAGCAATATGACGACACTGTCATCCACTCTTTCTGCAGAAATGAGCTGCTGAATTCGGTTCTTTCCATTTACCAGACACGGTTTGCGGAAAATCAGATCGTTTTTGACGTACAGATCCAGACTTCGCAGACACTCTGCTGCTCTGAGATGACTTTCTGTGCGATTCTTTCCAATCTTCTGGAAAATGCCATGCATGCGGTCACGAAGCTCCCTGAGGAAAAACGTATCGTGCATCTGAGCATTTTTGAAAAGGGAAACCACCTTCTGATCCTGCAGAAGAATCCGGCTTCAGAGACACCTGTTTTTTCAAACGGCATCCCGGTTACAACGGCAAAGAATCACGGTATCGGTGTCCAAAGCGTCATTTATTATGTAGAGAAGGAACACGGACAGTACCAGTTTTACATGGAAGGTGAGGACTTTGTAGTCCGCATTATTCTTTAAGCGAGGAAATTTATTATGGTAAAGATTGCGATTTGTGATGATGAAACTGAATTTTTAGATATACTTTCGGAAAGTCTTTCTTCCTGGTGCCGGGCGCATCAGCTGACACTGCAGCTCTACCGGTTCACAAACGGTGACGAACTGATCTCCGCACACAGGGCTTATGGTATGGATCTGATCCTGCTTGATATGATCATGCCCCTTTTGAGCGGCATGGATACCGCACGCGAACTGCGCCAGCATGACCCGCACGTTCCGATCATTTTTCTGACTTCCTCACCGGAATTTGCGCTGGAATCTTATGAAGTCCGCACTTTCTGGTATCTGTTGAAACCTCTTGACGAAGTGCGTTTCCATGCGGTCCTCGACAGCTGGTACGAAGTCCACAAGGCTTCCATGGCTCATTTCGCGGCAAGAACAGATTCCGGCTACCAGGCGATTTATTTTCAGGATGTCGAATATCTGGAAGCGCAGAATAAGAATGTGTTAGTGACATTGAAAGACGGCTCGGTGATCTCCATAAAAGAACCCTTTCACCAGTGTGAAACAATTTTCACAGTGGAAAAAGGGTTTTATAAATGCCACCGCAGCTATATTGCAGCGTTAAGCTGCGTGGAAAAGTTCGGTAAAACCTCTCTCTTCACAAAATCCGGCGCACAGATTCCGATCTCAAGAGACAATTACACTAATTTTAAGGATGTTTATTTTTCCTATATGTTTCCGCAGGAATGATCCGCTATTGGATCCCATTAGTCCCTGATCGCATCCAACGCATTCGAAATATCTGCGATCAGATCTTCCTTATCCTCTAAACCGAGACTTATTCGGATCAGCTCTGCCGGAACACCTGCCTCTTTCAGCTGTTCATCTGTCATCTGTCTGTGCGTGGAGGTCGCCGGATTCAGACAGCAGGTTCTTGCATCTGCCACATGTGTCTCGATCGCTCCAAGCTTCAGGTTCTGCATAAAAGCAGACGCAGCCTCCCTGCCGCCCTTTAATCCGAATGAAACGACACCGCATCCGCCGTGTGGCAGGTATTTTCTGGCACGTTCATAGTATTTGCTGGAAGGCAGGCCCGGATAGTTCACATAGGCTACCTTTGGATGTTTTTCCAGAAATTCTGCAACTGCCTGTCCGTTTTCCACATGCTTAGGCATACGCACGTGCAGCGACTCCAGTCCAAGGTTTAACAGGAATGCGTTCTGTGGCGACTGGATGCATCCGAGATCACGCATAAGCTGTGTTGTACATTTTGTGATGAATGCGCCCTCATTGCCAAATTTTTCTGCATAGGTCACGCCATGGTAGCTCTCATCCGGTGTACAAAGTCCCGGATATTTGTCTGCGTGTGCCATCCAGTCGAATTTTCCGCTGTCGACGATTGTACCGCCCACTGCTGCACCATGTCCATCCATGTATTTGGTGGTGGAGTGTGTCACAATATCCGCCCCCCACTCAAATGGTCTGCAGTTGACCGGAGTTGGAAATGTGTTGTCTATGATAAGAGGTACGCCGTGCGCATGTGCCGTTTTTGCAAAGAGCTCAATATCTAATACGGTCAATGCCGGATTGGCGATCGTCTCGCCAAACATCAGCTTTGTGTTCGGACGGAATGCAGCGTTTAACTCCTCCTCCGATGCGTCAGGAGACACGAAGGTTGCCGTGATCCCCATTTTGGCAAGCGTAACTGCAATGAGGTTGAAGGTTCCACCGTAGATCGAGGATGATGCCACGATATGGTCTCCACTCTCACATATGTTGAATATGGCAAAAAAGTTCGCTGCCTGTCCGCTTGAGGTCAGCATTGCGGCTGTGCCGCCTTCCATTGCGGCGATCTTGGCTGCGACATGATCATTGGTCGGATTCTGCAGCCGTGTATAGAAATATCCGGATGCCTCAAGATCAAACAGTTTTCCCATGTCCTCACTGGTGCTGTATTTGAAAGTGGTAGACTGGATGATTGGGATCTGCCGCGGCTGTCCATTCTCCGGGGTATATCCTGCCTGTACACATTTTGTGCCTATTTTATAATCGTTCATTTCATTTTCCATGCCTTTCCGCAATCTGCCCTTCGTATCCGGCAGTCACATTATTATCAAACTGATCTGCGCCATGATCTCTGCTGCAGATCATCAGTATTATTACTGTAGCATTATAATCGCCGTTTTTCAAGAATTGTTTTTCCTGTCTGCCCGGAAGTAAAACACTTGCAGAAGTATGTTATTTTCGATAGTATATAAGTATCAGATGTACGGATACAGGTTGAGTCAGAACAGGTAGTTGTCTGATCGATCCTGAAGATAAAAGGAGGCATCCTCATGACCGAACAGGAGATCAAGGATATTTTACAACAGCAGAACCACTTTTTTTCCAGTGGCAAAACGATCCCGGCGGAATTCCGCCTGAAACAGTTAGAAAGTTTGAAGGAGGCTATGATCCGCCATGAAGCCGACCTTGCTGCGGCATTGAAGGATGATCTTGGAAAGAGCCGTATGGAGAGTTATATGTGTGAGATCGGGCTGACGCTGTCCGAGCTTACCTGGATGCAGAAGCATCTCCGCAGCCTTATGCGCAGCAAACGTGTTTCCACCCCGGCCGCCCAGTTTGCAGCAAAGAGCTTCCGCTCCCCTTCCCCTTACGGAACCGTGCTGATCATGAGTCCATGGAATTACCCGGTGTTACTGACACTCGATCCGCTGATCGATGCCATAGCAGCCGGGAATACTGCGGTCGTAAAACCAAGCGCCTACGCCCCTTGCACGTTTGATGTCATGAAAACCATGATCGAGGAATGTTTTCCGGCACATTATGTTGCAGTGGTCGATGGCGGCCGCGCAGAAAATCAGGCATTGTTACAGCAGCGTTTTGACATGATCTTTTTCACCGGTGGAAAGACTGTCGGACGGGAGGTACTGCGCCATGCCGCTGAATATTTAACCCCTGTCACGTTAGAGCTTGGCGGAAAGAGCCCATGTATCGTTGACTCCACCGCTAAGATCCGGCTTGCCGCAAAGCGTATTGTCTTCGGCAAGTATTTAAACTGTGGACAGACCTGTGTTGCGCCGGATTATATTCTCTGTGACAAACGCATCCGCGATGAGCTTATCACTGCGATCTTAGCTGAGATTGAAAAGCAGTTTGGGAAAGAACCTCTGAAAAATCCGAATTACGGAAAGATCATCAACGAAAAGCATTTTGAACGCATTCTCGGGCTGATCAATGGGGAAAAGCTTGTGTATGGGGGACAGTCAGAGCCTGAATCGCTCCGCATTGCGCCTACCGTTCTCAATAATATTACGTGGGACGACGCTGTGATGGGCGAAGAGATCTTCGGACCACTGCTTCCGATCCTCACGTTCGACACATTAGACGAAGCGCTTGATACCGTGGAATCCCACCCTCATCCGCTTGCGCTTTATTTTTTCAGCGAGGATAAGGCTGCACAGAAGAAAGTGTTAGATACCTGTCGTTTTGGCGGCGGCTGTATCAATGACACGATCATTCATCTTGCAACGAGCGATATGCCATTCGGCGGTGTCGGTGAGAGCGGCATGGGCAGCTACCACGGCAGGGTTGGTTTTGAAACCTTCAGCCATTACCGCAGTATTGTCGATAAGAAAACGTGGATGGATCTGCCGATCCGGTATCAGAAATATACCGGATTGAAAGAAAAGATGATGCGAATGTTTTTGAAATAAGGGGGATTATACTCCCCTTTTATTTCCCTGTCTGCTGTGCTTTAGTTATTATATCCATCTAGCCAAAATGTTCAAAGTAATAATATCAATATATCCGTCAATAAGAATTATCTCCTTTTGGGCATGAGTAATAATATTTGTGAGTAAACTGAAAGCATCAAATATCTGTCCGTCAAAAAAAATCTTCTGATATTCCTCTTCATGATTGGATATATATTCAAATATTTTTGTAAAATTTTCCTCCGCATCTTTTTGTAATTCCAGTTGTTTCAGTTCAACAGCATTAATCCTTTCAAACAAAAGAGCATTGCTTGAAATAAAATGCCGCATTTCGCGAAATGCACGCATTATAAAAATACTTTGTTTTTCTGCAATTTCACCACTTAACACTGTCGCCAACATATAAATTCCCTGTTCGGTAAAAACATGGGGTAAATATCTGCTTTTGGGATTTATATTTGCGGTCGGAAATTTCGACCGCAAATCGTTTACTTCCTCCCTCGTCATTTGAAACATAAAATCTTCCGGAAATCTATTTTTATTATTCTTTACTTGTTCATTTAGTCTTTTCACTGTATAACCATACAGTATAGCCAGATCACAATCTAACATTATCTGTTTTCCGCGAATCGTATATATTAATTTTGATAGTTCAATATCCTGCTGCAGTAATGTTGGTTTCTCAACTATATTGGTAATTTCGTTCATCAAATTTCCTCTCTGGTTATTTTGAAGTTCCAAAGCAAAACCTCAAATCCGAATCACAATATACAAATTTATTTTATATTTCTTCAAGACTTTGTATCTTCTTTAAAGCCTCCATATAAGCCATCAGCCGCTTCTGCTGTTCTTCCTTAAGTCCATGATAATCTTGAACCAATTGAATATCATAAGGCGTAAAACAACTCTCACGACTTGTAACAGTAATGTTTTCTTCATCCTCGATACCTTTTCCAGTAAGAAGTTGTTCTGGTGTTATCTGCAATACATTACAAATATCCATGATTTTATCCGCAGTAGGATTTGTCTTTCTTTTTTTCCATTCGCTGATGGTACTGGTCGCAATCCCAACCTGTTTTGCAAATTCAGCCTGTGTCATATTTCTGTCTTTCAATACTTTTAATATTCTCTCGCTGATCGTCATTTTATTTTCCTCTCGTTTTTTTATTCATATATATAAATTTCATATCTATGGATATATCTTATCACATTATATTCATGTACTCAATATGAAAACAATTTTATATTTTCTCTTTTAGATAGAAAAAAGAACCGATTTCTCGATTCTTCTTTTCCAAACTCTATATTCACATTATACACTCCAATTTTTATACATAAAACTGTAATGCAAGTTCATTATAATGCAGTGTATCCTGCACTTCTGCAAGCCGTGTCCTGATTTTTTCTGACTCCGGCTGTTTTTTGAGATTATCCCTGATGTCTGTGTAAATCAGTTTTTCTTTTTCAAGGAAAGTTTTCAACATAGGATGGCGGTTTTGCAGGAGTAATCCACCATAGAGATCTGAAAGTTTCAACACTTCCGAAGCTTTCTGTGCATTTTCATTTTCACCCTGATACTGCACTTTCATCATCGGATAGAATTTTCCATCTTCATACACCATGTCCTCTGCGAGAATGGTATATCCCTCTTCTCTTAAGAACTCACGGACGCGCTCTATCTCGGACTGCGGCTGCAGGATGAGTTCTTTTGCAGACTGACAGACTTTTTCCCCGTCTTTTAAAATATGCATGACAAGTCCGCCTCCCATACCGGCGATGAGGACAGCTTCCACCTCGCCGGGTTTTAAAGCTGCCACACCGTCTGAGAGACGCGTCTGTATGTATGCCTGTAATCCATATAAAGCAATATGTTCTTTTGCCCGCTCTAACGGTCCTTCATTGATATCCATGGCGATCGCAGATGGAATTTTCTTCTGCTGTAACAGATAGATTGGAATATATCCGTGGTCGGTTCCAACATCTGCTAATGTATATCCCTGTGTGACAAGAGCTGCGGCTGTCGTTAAACGATTTGAAATCTTTACCATTTTACTCTAAGTAATCCTTTAATTTGCGGCTTCTGCTTGGATGGCGGAGTTTGCGGAGCGCTTTTGCTTCAATCTGACGGATACGCTCACGTGTTACATTGAACTCTTTTCCAACTTCTTCCAGTGTTCTTGCGCGACCGTCCTCCAAACCAAAACGGAGTGTCAGAACTTTCTGCTCTCTCTCGGTCAGTGTTCCAAGTACTTCCTCCAACTGCTCTTTCAAAAGGGTAAATGCGGCTGCATCGGCCGGAACAGGTACGTTATCATCCTGAATAAAATCTCCAAGATGGCTGTCCTCCTCCTCACCGATCGGTGTCTCTAAGGAAACCGGCTCCTGCGAAATCTTTAAGATCTCACGCACACGCTCTACCGGCATATTCATCTCTGCTGCAATCTCTTCCGGACTTGGCTCACGTCCTAACTCCTGAAGCAGCTGTCTGGAAACACGGATCAGCTTATTGATCGTCTCAACCATATGGACAGGAATACGGATCGTTCTCGCCTGGTCTGCGATAGCTCTTGTGATTGCCTGACGAATCCACCATGTTGCATAGGTAGAAAATTTATATCCCTTGCGGTAGTCAAATTTTTCCACAGCTTTGATCAGACCAAGGTTACCTTCCTGAATCAGATCAAGGAAAAGCATTCCACGTCCCACATATCTTTTTGCAATGGAAACAACCAGACGCAGGTTTGCCTCTGCAAGACGTTTCTTTGCCTCATCCCCTGCATCAAGATCTTTCTGCAAATTCTTAATTTCTTCTTTGATCTCTGCAAGTTCTTCTTCCGTTGCATTCTCTTCTCTGCTCTTTAAGATTGCGATTTTTTCCTTTGCCACAGCACCGGCTTCCATGTTCTTTGCCAGCTCGATCTCTTCCTCTGCACTTAAAAGAGGTACTTTACCGATCTCCTTTAAATACATACGGACCGGATCTTCAATGGATACGCCATCCGGCACGGAAAGGTCGATTTTTTCCACTTCAATCTCGTCTTCATCATCTACATCGAGTAAAATTTCATCATCAGAATCATCATCTGTGATCCGAAGTACATCGATATTGTTTGCTTCCAGAAAATCAAGAATTTTATCAAACTGCTCTGCCTCTAACTGCATGTCCGCAAAGAAGTCGCTGATCTCCTGGTATTCCAACATGTTCTTTTTCTTTTTGGCCAAGGCTAACAGATCTTTTAACTTCTGCTGAAACTTTTCTTTTGCAGCTTCATCCATCACTGCTGCTTCTTTTTTGGTTTCCTTTACCTCGTTTTCTGTCTTTTTTGCCATTTTGTTTCATCCTCTCAAGTTTTCTACTATTTTGTCCCTAATCAATGGAAATATGCAATTTCTCCAATTCTTCCAGGTCACGTTTATCTGTTACAAGCTGCATCAGACCAGCCATATCTGTCGGTGCCAAATGCTCGGACCGATACTTGATACTGTTTTGTTTGATGCGGATAATGGTCTCTTTCAATGCCTTCTCCCGGTCTTCTTTTGACTCGACCTCATGGATTCTTGCATTGAAAAGCGCCGCAATCTCTTTCTGTGCCTCCTCATCAGGAAACATGCTGACGATCTTCGCCGGGTTTGCTTCTCCGCTCTCCTCAAACTGCTGGAATAATACTTCAGCTACCTTATGATATATCTCCTCCGTAAAATCCTTCGGTGCGATATATTTTTTTATCTTATGATATAATCCGGTATTCTCTATGAGCCATGTCAAAAGAAGTTTCTGGGATTGCTTCATCCCATCTTCTTTTTTGATTCCTCTGGCGGAGGCGTTTTTCTCATTGATACCGGTTTTTAACTGGGTTGGTTGTTTTCGGATGCCTTCCATCTGCATTCCGTATTTACCGACAAGCCGCTGTAAATCCTGCGTTGGCAGCATATATTTTTCCGCGACTGCCTGAATGTAAATATCACGCTCGATTTTTTCTGTGAAGGAGCATAGTTTCTTTGCCACTTCATGATAAAAGGCTGACTTGCTCTCCGGATCTTTCATGTCGTACTGCTGCTCTAAAATGCGTATCTCAAACATAAAGCTGTTCTCTGCATGATCGATACGATCCTGATACGCCTCTGCTCCCAAAGCCTTGATAAATTCATCCGGATCTTTGTGCGGACGCATATTAATTACCTTTGTCGTAATCCCTACTTCCTTTAAGATTGGAATCGCCCGGAGTGCAGCTTTCACCCCTGCGCCGTCACTGTCATAGGTTAAATACACTTCTTTGGTGTACCTTTTTAACAGATTCGCATGTCCTGCCGTCAGCGCAGTTCCAAGTGATGCCACCGCATTGTCAAATCCTGCCTGATGCAGCGCGATCACATCCATATATCCTTCACACAATAAAAACTGTGGTTTCTTTGTGGTCCTTGCAAAATTAAGTCCATACAGATTCCGGCTCTTATCAAAAATCGGTGTTTCCGGTGAGTTTAAATACTTCGGCTCTCCATCGCCCATCACCCTGCCACCGAAACCGATGACTTTGTTGTGGACATCCATAATCGGAAACATGGCACGGTTCCAGAATTTGTCATAGCCGCCGCGTCTCTCATCGATTGTCACAAGCCCCGACTCTTTTAAGATCTCATCCTCATACCCTTTGGAACGGAGATACCGGTATAAGTCATCACTGTACTGATCCGAATATCCCAGACCAAACTTTTTCATGGTCTCCTCAGACAATTCTCTTTTCTGGAAATAAGCGAGTGCATGTTTTCCACGGTCATTCCGCAATAATGTATAAAAATATCTGGCTGCCTCTTTGTTGATCTCCAACAGCCGCTGTTTTTTATCTGCCTCTCTCTTCTGTGCGGCAGAATATTCCTGCTTTGGCAGGGCAACACCCGCCCGGTCCGCCAAGGCTTCCATTGCCTCCCCGAAGGTAAAGTTTTCATACTGCATCATAAACGTGAAAACATTCCCTCCAGCTCCACAGCCGAAGCAGTAGTACATTTGTTTATTCGGAGAAACAGAAAACGATCCTGTTTTCTCATTATGAAAAGGACACAGTCCAAAATAGGTGCTTCCCTTTTTCGTCAGATGCACATACTGTCCGATTACATCCACGATATCATTTCTGGAACGCACTTCTTCAATCAATTCATCGGAATAGTAAGCCATAGTACCTTCCTTCATTCTGTCTTGCTTTTATAAAACCAACACATTTTTCCTGTTTGTCGATTTTTTGTTAAAACCACTCACTGACCATTTATTCTGTCAGTTAATATACCTGCCAGGATTTTGGCATAAAATACTCATTGTATTTTGCGACCGCATACTGGTCTGTCATGCCTGCAATATAATCGCAGACACTTCGTTCCTGTGTCTCTCCGGACTGCCACATTCTCTCAATATATTCATTGGAAAGAAGCTCTGGATGATCCATATAATACAGAAACAGCTCTTTCACTGTATTTTCTGCCTTGCGCTCCTCTCCCTTTGCTTTCGGATTAGTATACACATTATCAAACATATATCTGCGCATACCCCTGAAAGCAAATTCCACATCCTCTGACATGGTAATGGAAGGTTTTCCCTGGCTCTGTGCCACAATGTCATGGATCATGGTATTCAGACGTTCCTTGGACGAATGTCCCAGAATATCTGTATATGTACGGGGGATCTCCTCTTCCCGGATGATTCCTCCCCGGATCGCATCATCCACATCATGGTGAATATACGCGATTTTGTCAGAATAACGAACCACCCAACCTTCCAGAGTGTCCGGCTGACCGGTCATCTGATGGTTGAGGATTCCGTTTCTTACTTCCCAGGTCAGGTTCAGCCCCTGCCCCTTCTGC
>OIWL01003360.1_pt1 | contig 11244 bp, 6 predicted proteins | sample 1587561 | NCBI WGS metagenome assembly OIWL01 (sample SAMEA3888903, study PRJEB22519) | human gut metagenome | biome: human gut; feature: human-associated habitat; material: faeces | place: Denmark | collected 2010
TATCCTTCCAGTTCCACCACACCCAGCTGGACGGTATCCCGGCGGCGGAATTTCTGGAGCGGCTGCAACGGGAAATCAAAGAAATTTAATTTCCTTTTGACTTTGACGCTCCGTCAACTGGTACCCTATTCCCAAGGATGGATATCTATGGAGTATTCCATTCAGGAGCTGTCGCGCCTGTCCGGGGTGACCACCCGCACCCTGCGCTGGTACGACCAGATCGGCCTGCTGAAGCCCAGCCGGGTGGCGGAGAGCGGCTACCGCTACTACAGCGGGGCGGAGGTGGACCGGCTGCAGGACATTCTCTATTACCGCGCCCTCGGGGTGGAGCTGGCCCGCATCCGGGAATGTCTGGACGATCCCACCTTCGACCGTCTGGCCGCCCTGCAACGCCATCTGGCCGCTTTGGAAGCAGAGCAGGCGCGACTGGAAAAGCTGATTCGATCCGTAAAATGCACCATCAGAGCAGAAGAAAGGGAGGAAATCATGAACGATGAAAAGAAATTTGAAGTCTTCAAAAAGCAGGCTGTAACGCACTCTGTGTATATCTTGGAAACTTCGGACCGGAGATTTCTGAGACCCTTCTTGCAAAGCATTTCGAGGGACCGAAGATGTTTATCGCAGCAGCTGAGGAAACACAGGATAATCTTTGCCAGGGACGTGGAGATGCTTACTGCGGTATGCTGAACGCAAGCTACAACCTGCAGCTTCGTAACGTAAAAGCATATATTCCGGAGTATCCGGTAGGTGATGCAGAGGACTGTGCAGATATGATCCACGATTTCCTTCCGATCGCAAGAGCTATCGAGGGATTAAGCAACCTGAAGATCATCAGCTTCGGACCACGTCCTACAAACTTCCTTGCATGCAACGCACCGATCAAACAGCTTTACAATCTTGGAGTTGAGATTGAAGAGAACTCTGAACTGGATCTTTTTGAGGCGTTCAATAATCATGCAGGGGATGAGAGAATCCCTGATCGTAAAAGAGATGGAAGAAGAGCTTGGTGCAGGAAACAAGAAACCGGAGATCCTTCCGAAACTTGCACAGTATGAACTGACTCTGAAAGACTGGGTAAGAGATCACAAAGGATATCGTAAATATGTAACACTGACAGGAAAATGCTGGCCTGCATTCCAGACACAGTTCGGATTTGTTCCATGTTATGTAAACAGCCGTTTAACAGGAAGAGGAATCCCTGTATCCTGTGAAGTAGATATCTATGGTGTATTAAGTGAGTTCGTTGGAACATGTGTCAGCGAAGATGCTGTAACATTATTAGACATTAACAACTCTGTACCAAAGGATATGTACAAAGAGTCTATTGAAGGCAAATTTGATTACACACTTACAGATACATTCATGGGCTTCCATTGTGGAAATACATGCTCTAAGAAACTTTCAAACTTCGAGATGAAATATCAGAAGATCATGGCTAGAAGCCTTCCAATCGAAGTAACAAACGGAACATTAGAGGGAGATATCGCTCCTGGAGATATCACATTCTTCCGTTTACAGTCTACAGCAGACAACAAACTTCGTGCATACTTAGCAGAAGGTGAGATCCTTCCGGTTGCAACACGTTCCTTCGGTGGTATCGGTATTTTCGCTATCAACGAAATGGGAAGATTCTATCGTCACGTATTGATTGAGAAGAATTATCCTCATCACGGAGCAGTTGCATTTGGTCACTTCGGAAAAGCTTTATATGAAGTATTCAAATATATCGGAGTACCACTTGAAGATATCAACTACAACCAGCCGGCATCTCTTCCGTACCCAACAGAGAATCCATTCAAATAAGATATTGAATTTTATGAATTGCCACCGGTTTATACCGATGGCAATTTTTTTGTGTGACTGTTCACTGGCATACCGGTGAACAGTCACATTTACTCTTTCTCCGATTTGACAGCCCTTTATAAATAATGGTAAGATATAAAAAATTGATGTAAAATCTACATAATCAGGAGGATATTTTAGTGCCAAAGAGAACAGATATTCATAAAGTGCTGATCATAGGTTCAGGACCGATCATTATCGGTCAGGCGTGTGAGTTCGATTATTCAGGAACACAGGCGTGTAAAGCATTAAAAAAATTAGGATATGAGATCGTGCTTGTCAATTCCAATCCGGCAACCATTATGACAGATCCGGAAACCGCAGATGTAACATATATTGAACCGCTCAATGTCGAACGGTTAGAACAGATTATTGCGAAAGAACGTCCGGATGCGCTTCTTCCAAATCTAGGCGGTCAGTCGGGTCTTAATTTATGTGCAGAATTAAATAAGGCAGGAATCTTAGATAAGTATGGAGTACAGGTGATCGGTGTACAGGTAGATGCGATCGAGCGTGGAGAAGACCGTATCGAATTTAAAAAGACCATGGATAAACTCGGCATCGAGATGGCAAGAAGTGAAGTGGCTTATTCTGTAGAGGAAGCATTAGCTATCGCAGATAAATTAGGCTATCCGGTAGTACTGCGTCCGGCATATACCATGGGTGGAGCCGGTGGCGGACTCGTTTATAATAAAGAAGAATTAAAGACTGTCTGCGCAAGAGGATTACAGGCAAGTCTTGTCGGACAGGTATTAGTAGAAGAATCTATTCTCGGCTGGGAAGAATTAGAGTTAGAAGTTGTACGTGATGCAGATAATAATATCATTACTGTCTGCTTTATTGAAAATATCGATCCGTTGGGTGTGCATACAGGAGATTCTTTCTGTTCTGCACCGATGCTTACGATTTCAGAGGAGTGTCAGAAACGTTTACAGGAACAGGCATATAAGATCGTGGAATCTGTACAGGTGATCGGTGGGACAAATGTGCAGTTTGCACATGATCCGGTCACAGACCGTATCATCGTTATCGAGATCAACCCGCGTACTTCACGTTCCTCAGCATTAGCATCGAAAGCAACAGGTTTCCCGATCGCATTGGTATCTGCAATGCTTGCGACAGGACTGACTTTAAAAGACATTCCATGTGGAAAATATGGAACCTTAGATAAATATGTACCGGATGGCGATTATGTCGTGATCAAATTTGCACGCTGGGCATTTGAAAAGTTCAAGGGTGTAGAGGATAAATTAGGTACACAGATGCGTGCAGTCGGCGAAGTTATGAGTATCGGTAAGACTTATAAAGAGGCATTCCAGAAAGCGATCCGTTCTTTGGAAACCGGCAGATATGGTTTAGGACATGCAAAAGATTTTGATTCCTTAGAAAAAGAGGAACTCTTAAGGCGTTTGAAAACACCATCAAGTGAACGTCATTTCTTAATGTATGAAGCCCTTAGAAAGGGGGCTTCTGTAGATGAGATCCATGAGATCACAAAGGTAAAACATTACTTTATCGATCAGATGAAAGAACTCGTTGAGGAAGAAGAAGCACTGCTTGCCAATAAGGGCAGCCTTCCGGAAGACCAGATGCTTGTCACAGCGAAAAAAGACGGATTTTCGGATAAATACTTAAGCCAGTTGTTAGAGATACCGGAAGATGAGATCCGTAACCGCAGGATCGCACTTGGCGTGGAAGAAGCATGGGAAGGTGTCCACGTAAGCGGAACGAAGGACAGAGCATATTATTATTCTACTTATAATGCAAAAGATAAAAATCCGGTCAATACCGACAAACAAAAGATTATGATCTTAGGCGGCGGACCAAACCGTATCGGACAGGGTATTGAATTTGACTACTGCTGTGTACATGCAGCCGTAGCATTGAAAAAACTCGGATTTGAAACGATTATCGTAAACTGTAATCCGGAAACCGTATCTACTGATTACGATACTTCTGACAAGCTGTATTTTGAACCACTGACATTAGAAGATGTATTAAGCATCTACAAAAAAGAGCAGCCGGTAGGTGTCATTGCACAGTTTGGCGGTCAGACGCCATTAAATCTTGCAGCAGAATTAGAGAAAAACGGCGTTAAGATCTTAGGGACTTCACCATCTGTCATTGATCTTGCGGAAGACCGTGATCTATTCCGTGAGATGATGGAAAAATTAGAGATCCCGATGCCGGAATCAGGAATGGCAACAACGGTAGAAGAAGCCATTGGCATTGCAAACGGTATCGGTTATCCGGTCATGGTACGTCCGTCTTATGTCCTTGGCGGCCGTGGAATGGAAGTTGTTTATGATGATGAGAGCATGACAGGCTATATGAAAGCTGCTGTCGGAGTAACACCGGACCGTCCGATCTTAATTGACCGTTTCTTAAACCATGCCTTAGAGTGTGAAGCAGATGCGATCAGTGACGGCACAAGGGCATTTGTACCGGCAGTCATGGAACATATAGAATTAGCAGGTGTACATTCCGGAGATTCCGCATGTATCATTCCATCTGTACATATCTCAGCAGAAAATGTGGAAACCATCAAAGAATATACCAGAAAGATCGCAGAAGAGATGCATGTCAAAGGACTGATGAATATGCAGTATGCGATCGAAAATGGCAAAGTATATGTATTAGAGGCAAATCCGAGAGCTTCACGTACCGTACCATTGGTATCAAAAGTATGCAATATCCGTATGGTACCGTTAGCTACTGATATCATCACCTCGGAGATCACAGGCAGACCATCACCGATCTTAGAGTTAAAAGAGCAGGAAATACCAAATTACGGTGTCAAAGAAGCCGTATTCCCATTTAATATGTTTCAGGAAGTCGATCCGGTATTAGGACCTGAAATGCGCTCCACCGGAGAAGTCCTCGGACTGTCAAAATCCTTCGGAGAAGCTTTCTATAAGGCACAGGAGGCGTGTCAGTCGAAACTGCCGTTAGAAGGTACCGTATTGATCTCTGTAAGTAACCGTGATAAAGATGAAGTTGCAGAAGTTGCAAAGAGCCTGCATGAAGACGGCTTTAAACTTGTTGCAACAGATGGAACCTGTAAGCTGATCAAAGAAGCAGGTATTCCGGTAGAAAGAGTCAATAAACTCTACGAAGGCAGACCGAATATCGCAGATATGATCACAAATGGGGATATCCAGCTTATTGTCAATACGCCGGCAGGAAAAGAAGCAGTCACAGATGACAGCTATTTAAGAAAATCAGCGATCAAGCATAAAGTACCATATATTACAACGCTTGCAGCAGCAAAGGCTACCGCAGAAGGTATTCATTATGTGAGATCACATGAAGAAAGTGAATTAAAATCTTTACAGGAACTGCATAATGAGATTCATCCATTGGATCAGTAGCAGTAAAGGCCAATGAACTTCAGTGTTCATTGATTTTTCCTAAATAGGAGAAGCAGATGATAAACAAACAGCAGATCAAAGGTATTTTATTTGATATGGATGGATTGATCTTAGATACCGAGAAATTATACTGTCGTTTCTGGCAGGAGGCGGCAAGGATACTTGGCTATCCGATGACAATGGAGCAGGCACTTGGCATGAGGAGTTTAAACCGGCATGCAGGAGAGGCGAAGCTGAAATCCTATTTTGGAGAGGGGATATCTTATACAGAAGTCAGGGAAAAAAGGATCGAATTGATGGACGCATTTGTCGAAAAAGAGGGAGTAACTACAAAGCCCGGAATATGGGAGCTGTTAGCATTTTTACAAGAAAAGCAGATAAGGACAGCAATCGCTACGTCATCTCCGATCGGGCGTACAAAAAAATATCTCTCATCCGTCCATTTAGAAAATGAATTTGATGCGATCGTCAGTGGTTACATGGTAGAACATGGCAAGCCGGAACCGGATATTTATGTATATGCAGCCAGACAACTGGGACTGGAACCGGAAAACTGTATCGTCTTAGAAGATTCGCCGGCAGGTATCCTTGCTGCATACCGTGCAGGCTGTATGCCGGTGATGATCCCGGATCTTGATGAACCGGACGAAGAAACCCGAAAACTTCTGTTTGCACAGGCAGAATCTTTGGTGCAGTTTAGGGAAGTTCTGGAAAAATCCGGATAAAAAACGATATATACAGGTCATATGCACAACATCTCACGATCAGGAGGGGGATTTATGGAGAAAAGAGAAATCATAAAACGATATCTATATCATTTTCTGCTGTTTTTCCTGTTTGGGATCACGGTTATCATTTCAGGTACAGAACACAGCTATGCAGACGCACAGGTGATCCGGGTGGGCTTTACACAGGATGGGCAGATGATCCGGCAGACAGATGATGCCTATACCGGATATGGCGTGGAATATCTTGACATGATAGCAGACTATACCGGCTGGCAGTACGAGTATGTGATGATACCGGAAGAAGACCGTTTAAAAGCATTAGAAGATGGGGTCATTGACCTGCTCTGTGATGTTTCAAAAGATGAGACCGGTACAGGGTATCTGCTGTTTAGTGCAGAAAGATCGAGTCTGTATTATGGACTGCTCTGTGCAAAGAAAGATGATACATCTGTATTTTTTGATGACTATGAAGCGATAAATGGGAAACGGATCGCATTAAACAGCAGCCGTTCTATGGAATCAATGCTGATGGATTTTTCCGTTGACCATCAGATCGCTTATACACCGGTATATTATCCGACTTTTCTGAGCATGAAAGAAGCGTTAGACCAGGGAGAGGTCGACCTGATGCTCGCTTCGAACCAGAGAAATCTGACCGATTATAAATATGTTGCCAAAGTTGGTGTGAGGAATCAGTTTTTTGCAGTATCACAGAAACGCGAAGATCTGAAAGAACAGTTAGATTATGCGCTCCGGCAGATCACAGTCAGGCAGCCGTTTATGACAGGAAAGCTTTATGAAGACAATTATGGAAGACCATCGAAAGTGCTTACAGGTGTCACAAGGGAGGAATATGAATTTCTGCATAGTGGGATAAAAGTGCGTGTTATATGTGATGCCGGAAGTTATCCATTAGGTTATATAGATGAAGAAACCGGTGAATATTGTGGTATCTATGCGGATGTTTTAAAACTATTAGAGGAGAAGAGCGGTTTAGAGTTTGAACTGCTCCCGATTAAAAACTATGGTGAATCCGGTGAGATGCTAAGAGATGGAAAAGCCGATATGACGGCAGGTATGTACATCAATGATGCGTTAGCAAAAGAATATGGTATCACATATTCTGATTCCTACATGACGATCGATTATGCAATGATCGGAAGGAGGGATACAAGGCTTAATGCCGCATCCAGGATCGCAGTACCGCAGAATTACATCGGAATACAGGTTCTGGCTGGGGAAATCTATCCGGAGTCAGAAGTCATTTCTGCAAAAGATGTTACTGAAAGCCTGAAGATGGTACAGCACAAGGAGGCAGACAGTACATTGATCAATTCAGTTTTTTTACAGACTGCATATAATCTGAATGATTATGATACACTTATGATCCTGCCTATGAATGAAGTATCCGTGCCGATACGCTGTGCCATAGGTGGAGAGAATGCAGAAGTGTTAAAACAGATCATAAATCGGGCGATCAACACGATCCCATCCGAGAACTTTGAACGTTGTATAACAGAAAATGTGATCAATATTTCTTATCAACCATCGTTAAAAAGTCTTTTTAAGCAGTATTTTCCTTATATTATAGGAATTATCCTGCTCATAGGCAGCATCTTTGTCGCTTTGCTGTTGATCAGGGAACGGCATTATAAGCATCTTGCGATGACAGATTCTTTGACAGGATTATGGAATGGCATCAAATTCCGTAAAGAAGCCGAACAGCTCTTACAGCATAACCCAAAAAAGGAGTACCAGCTGATATCTTTAGATATTGAGCATTTTAAATATGTCAACAGCGATCTGGGTGAAGCGGCAGCAGACGGAATCTTAAAGATGATTGGAAAACGTCTGTGTGAAGTATTCGGAAGCAATGCACTTTATGGCAGGGAGATGGCAGATATGTTCTGGATACTGACCGAAAAACGTGAGGATTTAGAGGAACTTCTGCATAAGATTGCAGAACCGGTCATGTTTGAAAATAATGGCATAGAACAGATATATAAGCCGCTTTTTAAATTCGGTATCTGTATGATCAAGGAATACGATCTGGCTTTTGGTGACTATATCGATATGGCGATCATGGCACGCAAATCGATCAAAGAAAATCCGGCTAAAATGATAGAATATTATGACGATGAGATGGCAGAAATGACATCAAATGAGCGCAGGATTGAAAAACGTATGGATGAAGCCTTGAAAAATGGTGAATTTGTTGTTTATTACCAGCCGAAATATCAGTTGAGATCAGAAACGATCAGTGGAGCAGAAGCATTAGTCCGCTGGAGAGATCCGGAAAAAGGGCTGGTGTCACCGGGTATATTTATTCCAATATTTGAGAGGGATGGATTTATCATCCAGCTTGACTTCTTTGTCTATGAAGAGGTATTAAAAGACATGGTCAAATGGCAGGATGAAGGACGCAGACCGATCATAGTTTCGATGAATGTATCTAGGGCACATATCGGCACGGCAGATTTCTTACAAAAACTGACAGAATTAGTCGATTCCTATGGAGTTCCAAGAAACCGGTTAGAATTAGAACTGACAGAAACGGTTCTCGGCGGCAAACGGCAGGATATCTTAAGTTTTATCGTTTCGTGTAAGCGGGCAGGTTTCCAGATCTCCATAGATGATTTTGGAAGCGGGTATTCTTCCTTAAATCTGTTAAAAGAACTTCCGGTAGATGTTCTTAAGATTGACCGTGAATTTCTAAATGAAACGGAAGAATCCGAAAAGAGCAGTATTATTGTAAAACAGGTGGTCGAGATGGCAGCGAAGATCAATATTGAAACCTTATGCGAGGGTGTAGAAACCCGCGGACAGGCAGATTTCTTAAAGCAGATCGGCTGTGACATGGCACAGGGATTTTTGTATTCCAGACCAGTGCCAAGAGAAGAATTTGAGGGGCTGTTAGAGGCGTAAGCTTCTAACGCCTCATTTTTTTACGTGACAGATAATGGATATCATATAGTGTGATTACAGGAGGCAGTAAAATGGTAAAGATCGATCTTATTACAGGATTTTTAGGTTCAGGGAAAACGACATTTTTAAAAAGATATGCAGAGTATTTTATCAGACAGGGCTGTAATATCGGTATTTTGGAAAACGATTATGGTGCAGTCAATGTGGATATGATGCTGTTGCAGGAATTAGCCGGTGAACACTGCGAGTTAGAGATGATCTCCGGAGGCTGTGATAAGGAAACACATAGAAGACGGTTCCGCACGAAGCTGATCGCAATGGGAATGTGCGGGTATGACCGGGTGCTCGTCGAACCGTCGGGCGTGTTTGATATGGATGAATTTTTTGATGTTTTAAGAGATGAGCCCTTAGACCGGTGGTATGAGATCGGAAGTGTGATCACTGTTGTTGATGCGGCGATCGAAAGAAATCTATCCGAAGATGCATCTTATGTACTTGCATCAGAAGCTGCCTGTGCCGGAAAGATCGTCATAAGCCATGTGGATATGGCTTCTAAAGAGCAGATAAAAGGGATTCCTTCATTTATCAATCAGGCACTTGCAGGGATCAGGTGCAAAAGGGTATTGCCGGATAAAGATTTTTTTACACAGGGTGTCTTTGCACTTGTGGATAAAGATTTTGATAAGCTTGCTTCTTGTGGATATGTGACAGCAGTCTATGAAAAGAAATATGAGATCGGACAGCAGGGATTTGAGTCCGAATATTTTATGAATGTAAACTTGTCAGAAGATGCGTTTAAGCAGGCAGCAAAAGAGATCATGCAGGATCAGACCTGCGGAAAAGTCTTTCGGATCAAAGGATTTTTAAAGAAGGCTGATGGAACATTTTTAGAATTAAATGCCACGAAAAGCGGGATTTCTGTGTCGGAAATTGCGCAGGGACAGGAAGTTATGCTCGTCATTGGGGAAAAATTAAATAGAGAACGGATGGAAAGTTATGTAAATTTACACTCTTAAAAGTGAAAGTAAAATAATCAAATACAATAAATATTGTAAAGAGTATCACTCATCCTGTTATACTAAGGGTGGGTGATATTTTTTTGATTTTAAATGAAACTTTTTTTATGACATAAAGGTCTAATCTATGAAAGAAAACAAAGGAGGAGGCGCAGCCATTGAAATTATTTTCATATAAGATAAAGGCAAGAGATGTGATCGAGCAGATCATACTAGAAAATTATAACAGCTATTACAGGCTTGCCATGAGTTATGTACACAATGAAGCCGATGCCGCAGATATTGTGCAAAATGGCGCATATCGTGCGATCCGTAAGGCAGAGAGTATCCGCAATATAGAATATGCAAAAACGTGGGTATACCGGATCATGTTAAATGAGATCTTCAGGCATTTTAAGCAGGATCAGCCGGCAGCGTTCGATGAAAGCATAACAGTGCCATCCGTACAATTTACGGAAGAAATCAGTGAAAGTCTTGATCTGAAAAAAGCGTTAGATGCACTCCCTGCAAAAGATAAGGCAGTCATAGAACTTCGGTATTTTGAGGACTGTAAGTTAGAGGAGATCGCAGAAATCTTAGAGGAAAATATCAGTACAGTAAAGAGCAGACTGTACCGGAGTATTCAGAAATTACGGCTGCAGCTGAAAGACGATGATTTAGCAGAATAAAAGAGGTGTCTGTATGAAAGGAAAGGATATGAATAATTTAAAAAAGGTTCAAGAGGAATATAACCAGCCGGTTATGAATGAAAAGGAGGTAACGAAAATGAAACAGAGAATGGAAGAAGCGAAGAAAGACGCAAAAAAAGGAAAGAGAAGGATTGCAGAATTTGTAGCAGCCGCAGCAGTTTTAGCATTTGTGATACTGCCGAATACGTCTGCAGATATTGCATATGCCATGACATCGATACCGGGGCTTGGAAAGCTTGTAGAGTTAGTAACTTTCCGGGAGTATCAGTATGAGGACGAACGCAATCATGCAGACGTTAAGATCGATAAACTGACGGTATCTAGCGAAGAAGCATTGCAGGAAGATACACAAAAGAGTGAAACATTAAAAAAGACGACCGATGAGATCAATCAGGAAATCGCAGATATTACGGATAAACTGGTAAACGAGTTTAAAGAGAACCGGCAGAATGAAGAAGGTTTTCAGGAGATGGTCGTAAAAACAGATGTCATTTGTACAACAGAGGATTATTTTACCTTAAAGCTGATCTGCTATCAGGGAGCAGGCAGCGGTGCCGAATGGGATTATTTTTACACGATCGACCTGAATACAGGGGAAAGATTGCAGCTAAAGGATCTGTTTGTGGAAAACAGTGATTATAAGGGCGTGATCAGTGAAAATATCAAACAGCAG
>OIWL01003362.1_pt1 | contig 11234 bp, 9 predicted proteins | sample 1587561 | NCBI WGS metagenome assembly OIWL01 (sample SAMEA3888903, study PRJEB22519) | human gut metagenome | biome: human gut; feature: human-associated habitat; material: faeces | place: Denmark | collected 2010
CGGGATTTCGGCGTTTCCGGGATATGGAAAGCCGTTTTTCATTCCGTCTCCGCTTTCTGCAACGCGGGCTTTGATTTGATGGGTACCCCCGATATGCCTTTTGTCTCGCTGACCGCATATCGCGCAGACCCGGTTATCAACCTGACGATTTCCGCCCTGATCGTTGTGGGCGGCATCGGCTTTCTGACATGGGATGACGTGCGGACCAATCGGCTTTGCTTTCATCGCTATCGGCTGCAGAGCAAAGTTATTCTGGCGGCAACAGCGCTCTTAATTTTGCTGCCAACGCTATACTTTTTCTGCTTTGAATTCAAAGGCGGCACATTGCGGGAACGGCTGCTGCTCTCGCTGTTCCAGTCCGTAACACCCCGCACAGCGGGATTCAATACGGCAGACTATACGTCACTGTCCAGCAGCGGGCGCGGCCTTACCATTCTGCTGATGTTCATCGGCGGTTCACCGGGTTCTACGGCGGGCGGCATCAAGACAACAACGGCGGCAGTGCTTGTCGCCAATGCGTTTGCTGTATTCCGCAGGCAGAAAAGCCCCGAAATGTTCGGGCGGCGGATGGAAGAAAAAGCGGTCCATGATGCCGCAGCTATTTTTACACTGTATCTCGTCCTTTCGCTGACGGGAGCGTTTGTCATCAGCACGGTGGAGACGCTGCCGCTGTCCGAATGTCTGTTTGAAACGACCTCGGCCATTGCTACCGTAGGGCTGTCTCTGGGGTTGACACCGCATCTTGGAATCGTCTCACAGGGGATTTTAATTTTCTTGATGTTCATTGGGCGCGTCGGCGGACTAACTATGATTTATGCAGCGCTCTCCGGCAGCAAAAGCAGCGCGGCACGGCTGCCGCAGGAACGCATCACCGTAGGATAAAGAAAGGTACATACCATGAAATCTATTTTACTGATCGGGTTGGGTCGATTTGGCCGCCACATCGCAGAGGAGCTGAACAAGCTCGGCCATGAGGTCATGGCGGTGGACGAAAACGAGGACCGCGTCAACGCCGTTCTGAGCATTGTGACCAACGCCCAAATCGGCGACAGCACCAACGCGGAATTCTTGGAGGCGTTGGGCGTCCGCAATTTTGATGTCTGTATTGTGGCGATCAGCGGAAATTTTCAGAGCTCGCTCGAAACCACTTCCCTGCTGAAGGAGCTGGGCGCAAAAATGGTCGTCTCCCGTGCGGAACGGGATGTGCAGGCTAAATTTCTGCTGCGCAACGGTGCGGATGAGGTGCTTTACCCGGAAAAGCAGCTGGCCAAGTGGGCGGCCATCCGCTACGGGTCCGACCATGTGCTGGATTATATCGAGCTGGACCACGACCACGCCATTCTGGAAGTATCTGTGCCGTCCGCGTGGATCGGAAAGACCGTTGGCGACATCAATATCCGCAAGAAATACAGCATCAACATTCTGGGCATCAAGCGCAACGGGATTGCCGACGTCAACATTGACTCGGACACGGTTCTGCCCGGTGACGGCACATTGCTGGTGCTGGGCGAGGGCAAGGCCCTGAGCCGGTGCTTTCATATCTGATCGTTTGCAAGGGAAGTGGTTCATTTGAGAACGGCACTGCTGATTTTGCTGTTTCTGGCCGCAGGACTTTTTCTTGTTTTTATCGGTGTCCAATGTGATGCGTTCTGGCGCAGCGTTCGCCGCGCACAATTTGAGCGGCGCGAAGGCTTCCGGCGCTGGTAATGCCGCCCGAAATATGGTATGATACCCTTCAGAAGGGAGGATTTGCTGTGAATATTAAAAAGCCATCTCCCGATACAATGAAAGAACAGGCCGTCCGACAGGCAAAGGATCTTTTGATCACGGTGCTGATTCTGACCGCTGCAACCGGCATCGGCAATATTTTCTGGTATTTCTCTTTTACCAAAAATATCATATCGGTGTATATCCTGGGGACATTGCTGACCTCGCTTTTTACCAAAAGCTATTTCTACGGCTTTTTAAGCTCGTTTTCCAGCGTGCTTCTTTTCAATTTTTGCTTTACAGAGCCCCGCCTGACGCTGCACGCATACGAGCGCGGCTACCCTGTCACCTTTGCCATTATGCTGATCGTTTCCATCATTACGGTCACATTGGCAATTCAGAATATCCGCAATGCCGAGGAGAAAGAGCGCGCTGCCGTCCGCGCCAAGAATGAACAGCTGCGCGCCGATTTGCTGCGCACGATTTCCCACGACCTGCGTACCCCGCTGACATCCATTTCCGGCAATGCCTCCAACCTCATCAGCAACTATGAGAAGATGGACGACCCCACCCGCAAGCAAACGTTTCTGGACATCTACGACGACTCTATGTGGCTCATCAATCTGGTGGAGAACATTCTTTCCATCTCCCGCATTGAGGATGGGCGGATGAATCTGTCCATCTCTACAGAGTTAGTAAGTGAAGTGTTTGAAGAAGCCCTGCGCCATACCAACCGGCACAGCGGGCAGCACACGATTACTGTACAGATGGACGATGATCTGCTGCTGGCGCACATGGATGCCAAGCTGGTTGTGCAGGTCCTGATCAATCTGGTAGATAATGCCATCAAATACACACCTGCCGGGTCGCACATTGTCCTTTCCGCTGCGGCGCAGGGGGAAAGCGCCGTAATTCGGGTAAGCGATGACGGCCCCGGTATTCCCGACGAAGCAAAAGAAAAGGTCTTTGAAATGTTCTCCACCGGGGAAAAACGCATTTCGGACAGCCGCCGCAGCCTTGGGCTGGGACTGGCCTTATGCCGCACGATCATCGCAGCCCACGGCGGCACCATTACACTGTCCGACAATACGCCGCACGGCTGCATCTTTACTTTTACACTGCCCCTTGGGGAGGTTTCTTTGCATGAATAAACCCTTGATTCTGGTTGTGGAGGACGATGCGCCTATCCGCAACCTGATTACCACGACACTGAAAACGCAGGATTACAAGTACATTGCGGCGGCTACTGCGTCCGAAGCACTCCAACAGGCAACGATCCATGCACCGGATGTAATGCTGTTGGATCTTGGTCTGCCTGATCTGGACGGTATCGAGGTGATTCGCCGTATTCGCAGTTGGTCTGCGATGCCCATCATCGTTATCAGTGCCCGCAGCGAGGACAGCGATAAAATCGAAGCCTTGGACAGCGGCGCCGACGACTACCTGACCAAGCCTATCAAGATGAAGCTGCTGGTAAGCCGCGTGCAGGCGATCCTCAAGCGCATCGACGCCGACAGACCTCCCGAGAAGGCCCCGGCCCCGGGGCTCACGGTCGACCGCGAGCGTTACACGGTGATCCGCGACGGACAGGAGATCACCCTCCCGCGCAAGGAGTTCGCGCTGCTGGACCTGCTCCACTCGTCGCCCGGGAAGCTGATTCCCCGCGAGGAGATTTACGCCAAGATCTGGGGCACGGAGGTCGTCGTGGGCGACCGCACGATCGACGTGCACATCCGCAAGCTGCGCCAGAAGATCGGCGACGAACGCATCGTCACGGTCAAGGGCGTGGGATATAAATATGAACCCTGAAACGAAAGGTGAAAATTGGATTGTCATTCCGGGAAGAGCCGAAGGACCGACGTGGGAATCCGCTGGACGCGTTGTGAGGTTACGACCTTTGATCGGATTGCCGCGTCGCCACGCTCCTCGCAATGACGGGAGAGGGGGGGGCAGGCGACCGAATCCGTTTGTCCGGACGAAGCGATTTTGAATTGTGAATTATGAATTGTGAATCGAAAAAATACCGCCGCATCGTCGTCAAGATCGGCAGCAATGTGCTCACCCGCGAGGACGGACGGCCCGACACCACGCGCATCTCGGCGCTCGTGGACCAGTTGGCGCGCCTGCACCGGGCCGGCACGGAGTTCATCCTCGTCTCGTCGGGCGCGGTGGCCTCGGGCCGCAGCCTGCTCGAAACCCGCGTCGGACGCATCGACACCGTTTCGGCCCGCCAGCTCTTCTCGGCCGTCGGGCAGGTGAAACTGCTGAACCGTTACTACGACCTCTTCAACGAATACGGCATCGCCTGCGGGCAGGTGCTCACCACCAAGGAGAGCCTCTCCACGCGGCGGCAGTACCTCAACCAGCGCAACTGCATGGAGGCGATGCTCGCGGCGGGCGTCGTCCCGATCGTCAACGAGAACGACACGATCTCGGTCACGGAGCTGATGTTCACCGACAACGACGAACTTTCGGGTCTCGTGGCGGCGATGATGGGAGCCGAGGCGCTCGTCATCTTGAGCAATATCGACGGCATCTACGACGGTTCGCCTTCGGACCCCGCCTCGCAGGTCATCCGCCGCGTCGCCCCGGGCCGCGACCTCTCGCAGTACATCGACACGGCGCGTTCCTCGCGCGGCCGCGGAGGCATGACGACCAAGAGCCGCATTTCGTCGCGCGCGGCGGGCGAGGGCATCGAGGTCGTGATCGCCAACGGCCGCCGCGACAATATCCTGACGGATCTGATCCTCACGGACCGCGACGTCGTATGCACGCGTTTCGAAGCGGCTCCCCGACCGGCTTCGGGGGTCAAGAAGTGGATCGCCAGCAGCGAAGGCTTCGCCAAGGGCGCCCTGCACCTCGACGCCGGGGCCGCCGCGGCCGTCTCGCAGAGCAAGGCCGCGAGCATCCTCGCCGTGGGCGTCACGGCCGTCGAAGGGGATTTCGAGCGCGACGACATCGTACGCATCCTCTCGCCCGAAGGCGCCCCACTGGGCGTGGGCCGCATCTCGTGCGACAGTGCGACGGCCCGCCGCAACCTCGGCCGCAAAGGTCTCAAACCGCTGATTCACTGCGATTACCTATATCTGGAATAAAAATGGAATACGATACGATCTTCGCCGCCGCCCGGCACGCCGGCAACGAACTGGCCCTTGTCGACGCCGGGCGATTGAGCCGCACCGTCGCGAAAGCCGCCGCCCTGCTGCGGGAAAACGCCGGAAAAGTGCTCGCGGCCAACGCCCTCGACCTGGAGGCGATGGACGCCGATTCACCCATGCGCGACCGCCTGCGGCTGACGGCGGAACGCATCGCCTCGATCGCCGCCGACATGGAATCCGTCGCCGGACTGCCCTCGCCGCAGGGCGAAACGATCGCCGAATGGACCCGTCCCAACGGCATGACCCTCCGCAAGGTCCGCGTACCGTTCGGCGTGGTGGGCATGATCTGCGAGGCGCGCCCCAACGTCACGGCCGACATTTTCTCGCTCTCGATAAAGACGGGCAACGCCTGCGTGCTGAAGGGCGGCAGCGACGCCCGCCGCTCCAACGAAGCCATCGCCGCCCTGCTCCGCGAGGCGCTCCGCAGCGAAGGCGTCGACCCGGCGGCCTTCACCCTGCTGCCCGCGGGCCACGAGGCTGCCGGAGCGCTGCTGAACGCCGTGGGTTACGTCGACGTGGTGATCCCGCGCGGCGGCGCGGGACTGATCCGCTTCGTGCGCGAAAACGCCCGCATACCCGTGATCGAGACCGGGGCGGGCATCGTCCACACCTACTTCGACCTCGACGGCGATCTGACGAAAGGCCGCGCCGTGGTCTGCAACGCCAAGACGCGGCGCGTCAGCGTCTGCAACGCCCTCGACTGCCTCATCGTCCACCGCGAACGGCTCCGGGACCTCGCGGAACTGTGCGACCCGATGGCCGCCGAACGCGTCACGGTCTACGCCGACGCGGAGGCGTACGCCGCACTCGAAGGCCGCTACCCCGCGTGCCTGCTCCGCCCCGCCGCGGAGGAGCACTTCGGGACCGAATTCCTCGACTACAAGCTGGCCGTGCGGACCGTCGGCTCCCTCGACGAAGCTCTGGCGCACATCGCCCGCTACTCCTCGCGCCACAGCGAAGCCATCGTCACCGAAAACGCCGGGACGGCCCGGGAGTTCACCCGGCGGGTCGATGCGGCGTGCGTCTACGTCAACGTCTCGACGGCCTTCACCGACGGCGGCCAGTTCGGGTTCGGCGCCGAGGTCGGCATTTCGACCCAGAAACTCCACGCCCGCGGCCCGATGGGGCTGCCCGAACTCACGACCTACAAATACGTGATTTCAGGCAACGGACAGACCAGAGAGCCATGACGGTCACGCCGCCGCCCGCCGTTTTCGCGGCATCCCGCCGCGTTCCCGACTCCGCCCCGCACGGGAGAAGCGAAGTCGCCGCGCACCGATGCATCCCCCGACGCCCCTCGCGGAAGGGAAACGCCGCCGCATGGCCCGGACGGCCGGCGCCAAAAGACCCCGACGCCATATGTGACAAAAATTCCACTTATTTCGGCAAATAATTGAACGATTCGTAATCATTTTTTGCTTAAATTTGCACATCCGTAAAATAATACATATATTTAAATTATGATTCGTGAACTTTTCGCCGTGGGCCTGGGAGGCGCCGCCGGAAGCATCGTCCGCTATATGCTCTCCGTCTGGCTGCTCGGAGGGCACACGCTGCTGGGTTTTCCGGCCGGAACGTTCACGGTCAACGCCGCGGGATCGCTGCTGATCGGCATTCTGCTGGAGACCACGAATTCGGCTGCGGCAGGATGGTTGCTCATCGCAGGATTCTGCGGAGGATTCACCACCTTTTCGACCTTTTCGGCCGATGCCGTGCGGTTGCTGCGTGCCGGAGACTACGGGCCTGCGACGGCCTACATTGCGTTGAGCGTCGCGGTCTGCATCGCCTTCGCCGCACTGGGCATGTGGATCGGAGCGCAAATTGCACGCAATTAAAAATGAAAAATTAAGAATTAAAAATAACCTGCAACCCGGTTAAATCCCGGCTGAAATCCCGGTCGCGCTGCGACAAGCCCCCTCCGAGGAGGGGATTTAGGGGAGGGTTAGAATTGGATACGCGGCGGAACGCCGCGAATTAGATGGCTGAATTTGCCCGGGTCAGGCTTGTAAACGACGCCAAAGGCGGCGACAACACCGCCCGGAAGCACAACGACGAAGAAAAAACATAAAAAAAAATAGAAGTTATGGTAATTCTGGTTTTAAACTGCGGCTCCTCTTCGATCAAATATCAGGTGATCGACATGGAGGACGCGTCGAGCAAACTGCTCGCAAAAGGCATCGTGGAACGTATCGGCCTGCCGGAAGGCGACCTCATCCATAAACCCGTCGGCAAACAGCCTTTCGAGCTGCACCGTCCGATTCCCGACCACACGACGGGCATCAAACTCGTGCTCGACGCCCTCACCGACCCCGCCCACGGCGTGATCGCGTCGCTCGACGAAGTGAAGGCCGTCGGCCACCGCGTAGCCCACGGCGGCGAGTTCTTCCCCGAGAGCTGCATCGTCACCGAGGACGTCAAGGCGAAGATCCGCTCGCTGTTCGAGATCGCCCCGCTGCACAACCCCGCCAATCTCGAAGGCGTGCTTTCGATCGAAAAGGTCCTGCCGGGCGTGAAGCAGGTCACGGTGTTCGACACCTCGTTCCACCAGTCGATCCCGGCGGTGAATTACATGTACGCCCTGCCCCACGCCTATTACGAGAAATACCGCGTGCGCAAGTACGGCTTCCACGGAACCAGCCACAAGTATGTGGCCAAGGTGGGCGCCGAACTGGCCGGACTGGATTTCCACAACTCGCGGATCATCACCTGCCACATCGGCAACGGCGGTTCGGTGACGGCGATTCTCAACGGCAAGTCCTACGACACCTCGATGGGCTTCTCGCCGCTCGACGGCCTGGTGATGGGCACGCGCTGCGGCCAGGTGGACGCCAGCGCCATCACGTTCATCGGCGAAAAGGAGGGTATGAGCTATGCCGAGCTGAACACGATGATGAACAAGAAGTCGGGCGTGCAGGGCCTCACGGACATTTCGAGCGACATGCGCGACATCGACCGCGCCTACGACGAGGGCAATCCCCGCGCAATCCTGGCGCGCGATATGTACTACGGACGCATCAAGAAGTTCATCGGCGAATACGCCGCCGAAATGGGCGGTGTCGACATGATCATCTTCACGGGCGGCGTGGGCGAGAATTCGTGCGAAATGCGCGAAGCGGTCTGCACCGGACTGGAGTTCATGGGCGTGAAATTCGACCCTGCGGCCAACAAGGGCGCGCGCGGCGTGAACAAGATCCTCTCGGCGGCGGATTCGAAAGTCAAGGTAGCCACCATCGCCACCAACGAGGAGCTGGTGATCGCCACGGACACCTACAATCTGGTAAAATAACGTCCCATCCCGGCCGCATGCGATAAGCCCCTCCCGAGAAAGGATTTTTGGGGAGGGGTCGGGCTTGCAAACGACGCCGGCGGCAGCAACGACCGCCAACAGCATAGAGGCAAAACAACAAAGCATATATCAATTTTAAACGTAACAACACCATGATTCAGCATCTTACCGAAATCGTCGAGGAGGCGAGGAAACGGGGTAAAAAACGTCTTGCCGTAGCTTACGGACAGGATTCGCATACGCTGGAAGCGGTCTACGAAGCCTATAAGGAGGGTCTCGTGGAGCCTACGCTCTTCGGCGACAAGGAGGTTATCAAACAGGTCTGCCAGGAGAACGGCATCGACATCAACGCCTTCAACATCGTCAACGAACCCAACGATGTGAAATGCGTCCAGCAGGCCGTCGCATCGGTCGTTTCGGGCAACGCCGACGTTCTGATGAAAGGTCTGGTCTCGACCGACAAATACATGCGCGGCATCCTCAACAAGGAGGCCGGGCTGTTCCCCCCGAAAGGCGTCCTGAGCCACGTTTCGATCGTCGAAATGCCCTGCTACCACAAACTGCTGATCATCTCGGACGTGGCGGTCATTCCGCTCCCCGACTTCAAGCAGAAGATGGTGCAGATCGGCTACCTGGCCCGCACGGCCAACCTGCTGGGCATAGCAACGCCGAAAATCGCCTGCATCGCCCCCTCGGAGCAGCTGCTCCCCAACGTGATCTCCTCGACCGAAGGCGCGCTGCTGGCCAAGATGGCCGACCGCGGCCAGCTGGGCAACGTCGTCGTCGACGGTCCGCTGTCGCTGGACGTGACGCTCTACAAGGAGGTCGCCGAGCACAAAAAGGTCAAGGGTTCGTCGGTGGCCGGCGATCCGGACTGCCTGCTGTTCCCCAACCTCGAATCGGCCAACGTCTTCTTCAAGTCGGTCTCGCACCTCTGCGGCGGCGAACTGGCGGCGATGGTCATGGGTACGAAGGTTCCGTGCGTGCTCACCTCGCGCGGCGACACGAGCAAGACCAAGCTCTTCTCAATAGCGCTGGCCTGCCTGGCGGTAAAAAAATAAAATTCCGGTCATCCGGACCTAACCCAATCTTAAATCAGCCCGACGAAAGAAACAACGCCTCCCGGTTGAAAGTCACCCTTCGACAATCAGTCGTTGCGAATCCGTCGGACTCACGTTAAAAACGAACCGAGAACTTATGGGCTACAAAATTTTAGCAATAAATCCCGGCTCAACGTCTACAAAGGTCGCCCTCTACGACGAGGAGCGGCCTTTGTTGGAATTGAACCTCCGTCACTCCACCGAGGAAATCTCCCGCTTCGCCGGCGTGAACGACCAGCTGGACTGGCGCCGCGGACTGATCCTTTCGGCGCTCCGCGAAGAGGCGTTCGACATCAGAAACCTCTCGGCGGTGATCGGCCGCGGCGGACTGATACGCCCCATTCCCGCAGGAGTCTACGAAGTCAATTCGCGCATGCGCTACGATCTGCGGAACGCGCAGATGAAACACGCCTGCAACCTCGGGGGACTGCTGGCCGCACAGATCGCCCACATGGCGGGTGTCAAGGCCTACATCGCCGACCCGCCGGTGGTCGACGAGATGGACGACGCGGCACGCATCTCGGGCATGCCGATGTGCCCGCGCAAACCGGTCTTCCACGCCCTGAACCAGAAGGCCACGGCGCGTCTCCACTGCGAACGGATGGGCTGGGTGTACGAAGAGTCGAATCTGATCGTGGCCCACATGGGCGGCGGCATTTCGGTCGCCGCACACAAGCAGGGACGTATCGTCGATGTCAACAACGCGCTCGACGGCGACGGTCCTTTCGCCCCGGACCGCGCAGGGAGCATCCCCTCGAGCGAACTGATCAAGGTCTGCTTCTCAGGACAATATACGAAAGAGGAGCTGCTGAAATTCATTTCGAGCAAAGGCGGGCTGGTGGCCTACCTGGGAACCAACTCCGTGATTCAGGTCATGGAACGCATCGCACAGGGCGACCAGCGGGCCAAAAAGGTTCTCGACGCCATGTGCTACAACATCGTGAAACAGATCGGAGCCATGGCCGCGGCCCTCTCGGGCAGCGTTCAGGCCATTGTCCTCACGGGCGGCATCGCCTACAACGAGCCTGTCGTGGAGTACATCCGCGAACGCTGCTCGTTCATCGCTCCGATCGCGGTCTATCCGGGCGAGAACGAACTCGAAGCGCTGGTCACCAATGCGCTGGTGGTGCTCCGGGGCGTCATCACCCCCAAAGTCTACAAATAACCCGCATTCTTCCGGGAAGCGAACGGGCCGCATCCTTCCGAGGTGCGGCCCGTTCGTTCAGATGCGGGAGCAACGGGAGCGGTAAAAATAACGAAACACCCCTGCGTCACTCGAAAGCGATGCTCTTCCAGGTAAGCGGATCTCCGTAGTAGTTCGTGGCCCATTGGTCGGCGGACGCAGCTTTCGGTGCCGCCGTGCCGGTGCTGTAATGCTTATCGGCATTCAGCGTAAGATCGCATACTTTGGCGAAGTTCGGGCTGAAAGGAGTTGCTCCACTGTCCATTTCCAGGGTAATATTCCCTGCTGCTGTCAGCCGCAGCTCGGTCAGAGCATCGCAGTGCTGAAATGCGCTGTATCCGAGTCGGGTCGTTTCGGGCAGCGAAAGGGAGGTCAGGCCGGAAGCCATGAAAGCTGCGTTATAAATCCGAACCGCCTCGGGCAGTTGCACGCTCTCCAGCGAAGGGCAGCCCGACAAGGCCTGCACTCCGACCTCCTCCACGCCGTCGCAGGAGACGAAGCTCAACGCCTGGCAGGCGAAAAATGCCAAACAGCCGAGCGCTTTCACTCCGGCGGGCAGTCTCACTTCGCGCAGGGCGGGATAGGCATAATGGAACGCTCCGTTATCATATTTTTGTCCGTCGAACGCCCTTGCCGGCAGACCGCGGACATCGTCCGGGGGAAAGTTGAAATCGTCGTCCACCCGTCCGTTCACATTCACTTCCGGCCAGTCGGTCACGCCGGTCAGGTCGATCTTTTCCACGCCGGAGTCGTAGAAAGGGTTGCCGACCGGAGGGGTGCCGGAAAAGGAGACCCGAGCG
>OIWL01003382.1_pt1 | contig 11175 bp, 8 predicted proteins | sample 1587561 | NCBI WGS metagenome assembly OIWL01 (sample SAMEA3888903, study PRJEB22519) | human gut metagenome | biome: human gut; feature: human-associated habitat; material: faeces | place: Denmark | collected 2010
CGGCACCTGCTATTCTCTGGAGGGTTCCATTCAGCGCGTAGCCAATAATATTTTTATTATTGCGCCCGAAAATGTGGATATTTCCGGTGATTTTAAAGAAGAATTAAAAACAAAAGGCGTTCTGCTCCCCTGGATGAACGGGACAAATGCCAGATAAAGGTGGTTTTGCGGATTGAATAGTATACAGGCATTGCTGATTAGTGCGATTGGTGTATTTTTCTATGTATTGGAAATTCTCATCTTCGTGCGTATCCTGTTTTCCTGGCTGCCCTTCGGCGTTGGCTACAACAGCAGCATTGGGCGTTTGCTGTATCAGCTGACAGAGCCGATTCTGGGGCCTGTGAGAAATATGGTAGATAAATCCCCGCTCGGCGGCGGCATGGGGCTTGATTTTTCCCCTATTTTTGCGTTAATCCTGATGAGATTGGTGCAGACCCTTCTGGTTGCAGCCATTCGGATGTTCTGATGCCATGGACAGACAGGCATTATTGAAAAGCGTACCGGAGGGCGAGGAGCGGCTGCTGTTTGCAAAGGCGCTGGATCAGGCGATTTTTGCGATGAAGCGCAGAGAGCCTGCGTTCACGGATTTCATGGATCGGGCAAAATGTGCAAGATTTCGGGAACGGCTGCAGGGACTTCGGGAGCTGGAGATTACGCTTTTCGGCGGAACGGAGGACTGCGAGCGGCAGATGATGGGCTTTTTTACAGAACCGCTTGCGGCAGAGAAATTCCCGATTAAAATTGTAAAAATCAGAAGAAAAAGTAAAAAATTCGGACAGACGGATCTGAGCCACAGAGATTATCTCGGCTCCCTCCTTGGGCTGGGCATTGACCGCGGCAAGGTGGGCGATATTCTGGTGGCGGAGGATACGGCGGTCTGCTTTGTGGCGGAGGAGATTTCGCCATACATAACGGCTGTGCTGGAGCAGGTTTCCAGAACCGCGGTAGTGGCGGAGGAAACGGAGCAGGCGGAGGACATTCCCCAAAGGCAGACGGAGGCAAGACGCTTAACTGTGGCATCCATGCGGCTGGATGCGGTGGCAAGTGAAGCGTTTCATCTGGTAAGAGGGAAAACGCAGACGCTCATCCATGCGGAAAAGGCACAGGTGAATTGGAATATTGTAACAAGCACCTCCCATCTGTTAAAGGAAGGGGATTTGGTGAGCCTGCGCGGCTTCGGGCGGTTTCGCGTGAAGGAAATCGGCGGCAGAACCAAAAAAGACAGAATCGGATTGGAAATTGAAAAATATGTATAAGGAGGTTTTTTCGTGATCACACCGAACGATATCGCAACCAAGGACTTTAAGAAGGTAGCTGTAGGCTATTCCCCCGAAGAAGTAGATACCTTTTTGGATGACATCTATGAGGACTATGAGAAGCTGTATAAGGAAAGCCAGAAGGAAAAATCAAAGACAGAGGCTGTGGCTGAGGATACCGATCGGTTGAAGCATCTCGAAAAATCCATTGAACGTACATTAAGCCTTGCGGAGGCAGCTGCGGAGGAAACAAAGGCGGCGGCAAAAGCAGATGGCGATGCCATCATTAACAGTGCGAAGCAGCAGGCAGAGGATATTCTGGCATCCGCAAGAACAAAGGCGTATGAGCTGGAACAGAAGATTTCCGGACTGGAAAGCCGTTACGAACTGATGAAAACAAGAATCAAGCTGCTGCTTTATGCAGAAATCGAGCTGCTGGACAAGGGCGAGGTTCTGGCAGAAAAAGAAGCAAAGGCACAGGAAACAAAATAAAAAACAGACAAGCTGCGGCGGGGTCTTCTTGCCGTGGCTCGTTTTGTATAATGCAAAAATCTTCCGAAAGGGTGATTGAATATGATACCGATTTTGATAACGATACTACTGATTTTATTAGACCAGGGGACAAAGCTCTGGGCATTGGGAAGCCTGAAGCCGATTCACAGCATGACGGTGGTGGACGGCTTTCTGGATTTGACGTTTGTGGAAAACAGAGGGGTTGCCTTCGGGATGCTCTCCGGGCAGAGGTGGCTGATTCTGGTGCTGACAGGCGTAATTGCCGGTGCGCTGATTTATTTTTACCGCACACTGCCGAAAAAGAAGGCATATCTTCCCTTGCGCGCGGCACTTTTATTGGTGCTTTCGGGCGCGGTCGGCAATATTATTGACCGCGTATGCCGCGGCTATGTGGTGGATTTTTTTGAATTCACCTTCTTTGACTGGCCTGTGTTTAATGTGGCAGATATTTATGTTGTCGCAGGGGTCATCCTGATGGTGCTTCTGATTGTATTTGTGCTGAAGGATGAGGATTTGGATTTGAAGAAGAAAAAGGATGAATGAAATGGAATATTTTACCTTTGGGGCGGAGCAGGAGGACGTTGGGACAAGAATTGACGTTTTTCTTGCGGATGCCATGGAAAATCTTTCGCGCAGCGGTGTGCAGAAGCTGATTGAGGAAGGGCATATCACGCTGAATGGCGGAAGGACAAAAGCAAATTATAAGCTGCGGGAGAGGGACATCATTGATGTAGAGGTGCCTGAGGTGAAGGAGGTTGAAATTCTGCCGGAGGATATCCCGCTGGATATTTTATATGAGGATGCGGATGTCATCGTGGTGAATAAGCCACAGGGGATGGTGGTGCATCCGGCTCCCGGACATACGAGCGGCACATTGGTCAATGCGCTGATGTTTCACTGCGGAGACGAGCTGAGCGGCATTAACGGGGAGAAACGCCCCGGAATCGTGCATCGCATTGATAAGGATACCTCCGGGGTGCTGATGGTTGCGAAAAACGATATGGCGCATCAGTCTCTGGCGGCACAGCTTGCAGAGCACAGCATTACGAGAAAATATAATGCGGTGGTCTACAACGGTTTTACGGAGGACGAGGGGACGGTGGACGAGCCTATCGGCAGAAATCCACAGGACAGAAAGAAAATGGCGGTGACGCAGAAGCACAGCCGCCATGCGGTGACGCATTATCGCGTGATCGAAAGAATGGAAAAATTTACACTGATTGAGGCGCAGCTGGAAACGGGGCGGACACACCAGATTCGCGTACACATGACCTATATCGGGCATCCGCTTCTGGGTGACATGGTATACGGCCCGAAGAAGCAGCTGATTCACTTAGAGGGACAGGCACTGCATGCCCGTGTGCTGGGCTTTATTCACCCGCGCACAGGGGAATATCTGGAATTTGAGGCACCTTTGCCGCCTTATTTTGAAGCATTGCTGGAACGACTGCGGAAATAAGTAGGAGGGAGTAACATGCCGCTGCATAAGAAGGATTTTTTCGGCTTACGGGGAATGTCTGCGGATGATATCCGCTATATTCTTGGGACTGCCGAAACGATGAAATATATTTTGAACCAGAAGGATAAGAAAACACCGCATTTGCAGGGAAAATCTGTTATCATGCTTTTTTATGAGCAGAGTGCCAGAGCGAAGCTGGCGTATGAGCTTGCGGCGCAGTACCTCAGCGCAAATGTGATTGATATGACAAATACGGTACATTCCATTGAGAAGGAAAGCTTGCAGGATATCGGACAGCTGATGGATCAGATGGGGGCGGATTTTATTATTCTGCGTCATTCCATGGCAGGCGCGCCGAGGCTGCTGGCAAGCTGTGTGGAGGCTTCTGTCATCAATGCGGGGGATGGCTTTAATGAAAACCCCGGACAGTCTCTGCTTGACCTTCTGACGATTCGGGAGCAAAAGGGAGGCTTTGAGGGGCTGAAGGTTGCCATCATTGGGGATTTGCTGCACAGCCGCGTTTCCAAAAGCAACATCTGGGGTCTGACGAAGCTGGGCGCGGAGGTCTGCGTTTCGGGGCCGCCGACGCTGATGCTGCCTGCCATCGAGAATTTCGGGGTGGAGGTATATTATGATGCCAGAGAGGCGGTCAATAATGCGGATGTTATCCTGACAACACGCATGCGGATGGAGAAGCAGGATAAGAAATCCCTGCCTTCGCTGGATGAATATAAACGCCTGTTCCGTATTGATGAAAATCTTTTGCGCTATGCAAAGAAGGATGCCATTGTGATGCATCCCGGCCCGATTCAGAGGGGGATTGAGATTTCCTCCGGAGTGATTGACAGCAAGCAGTGTATCATCAATGACCAAATCGGGAACTCTGTTGCGGTGCGTATGGCAATGTTCTATATCCTTTCTCAGGTGGGAGGTGCGTTCAGATGAAGACAGTTCTGAAAAATTGCAGAGTGCTTGGAACAACCCATGATAAGGATATGCTCCATGATATTTATGTGGAGAATGGGATCATTGAAAAAATCGGTCTGAATCTTGAGGTTGAGGGGGCGAAGCAGATTGATGTCGGCGGACATACGGTGATGTCCGGATTGATTGACATGCACTGCAACATCTGCGACCCCGGACATGAATATATCGAGGATATCGCAACGGCTTCCCGTGCGGCACTGCGCGGCGGCTTTACAACGATTACCTGCGAACCGAATACAGACCCTGTCATTGATAATAAAACGGTTGTGGAATATATTGTTTCCAAATCGAAGGAAAAATCTCTGGTAAATATTTATCCCTACGGCAGCATGTCTATCGGCTGTAAGGGACAGGAGATTGCGGAAATCGGGGAAATGTACGATGCAGGGATTGTCGGTATTTCCGATGGGGATGAATTTACGGATTCTGCCGCATTTCTGAGAAATGTGATGATTTATACGAAGATGTTTGATTTGCCCGTGCTGACACATTGCGAGGATCGGTCGCTTTCGGGCGTGGGTGTCATGAATGAGGGCTACACGGCGGCATGCCTTGGACTGACGGGGATGCCGCGAGAGGCGGAGGAAGTGATTGTTGCAAGAAATCTGAACCTTGCGGAGCGGACAGGCGTGCATCTGCATTTATCGCACATCAGCACGAAGGGCTCTGTGCAGCTGATTCGTGAAGCGAAGGGCAGAGGGGTTCCTGTGACCTGCGAAACATGCCCACATTATTTTATTCTGACGGAGGACGCCATCGGGGATTATGATACATTTGCGAAGGTGAATCCGCCGCTCAGGGCAAAGGAGGATGTTTACGCCATTATTGAGGGGATTATGGATGGGACGATTGATGTTATTGCATCGGGTCACAGCCCTACAAATATGACAGAAAAGGAACGGGAATTTGATGTTGCGGCGTATGGCATTTCTGCACTGGAAACGGCACTTTCTCTGAGCTATACGCATCTGGTGGAGACGGGATATATTACGGTGGAGCATCTGATTCGGCTGATGTCCGCGAAGCCGGCGGAGATTTTGAAATTATATAATAAGGGAAGCCTGGCAGAGGGAAAGGATGCCGATATTATCGTGGTAGATTTTCTGGAAACCCACCGCATTGACCCGGAGCATTTTGCATCCAAGGCGAAATTTTCTCCCTTTGCGGCGGAGGAGGTGCGCGGCAAGGTGCTTTATACCATGGTTGGCGGCAGACTGCTGACCTAAATGAATAAATGAGGTGTAAATGAATGTATTTGAAACGATTGGATTTACAGGGTTTCAAATCCTTTCCCGAAAAAGTGAAGCTGGAATTTAACCCGGGGGTGACGGCGGTTGTCGGCCCGAACGGGAGCGGCAAGAGCAATGTTTCCGATGCGGTGCGTTGGGTGCTTGGGGAGCAGAGAGCCAGAAGCCTGCGCGGCGATAAGATGGAGGATATTATATTCGCCGGAACGGAGAACAGAAAGCCCCTTGGCTTTGCGGAGGTTTCCATTCTGATTGATAATCAGGATGGCAGACTGCCTTTGGCATACAGCGAGGTGCAGGTGACGCGGCGTGTGTTTCGCTCGGGTGAGAGCGAATACCGCATTAACGGAACGGCGTGCCGCCTAAAGGATATTCAGGAATTATTTATGGATACGGGCGTGGGACGAGAGGGCTATTCCATCATCGGACAGGGACGTATTGATGAAATTCTGAGCGCAAAGGGAGAGGAACGCCGCCGGATTTTTGAGGAAGCGGCAGGCATTGTAAAATATAAAACAAGGAAAAACGAAGCGGTCAATAAGCTGGAAAAGGAACAGCAGAATCTGTTGCGTGTGGATGATATCATCAGCGAATTAGAGGTGCAGGTGGAGCCGCTGGAGAAGCAGAGCGAGAAGGCAAGGGAATACCTTCGTCTGAAGGAGCGGCTGAAGCAGGCGGAAATGACTGCCTTTTGCAGGGATGCGGCGCGGATTGCAAAAGAAACGGAAATGCTTTTGCAGGCGGAGCAGACTGCGGCGGAGCAGCTTGCACAAAGCCTTGCCGAAAGCGACCGGGAAAAGACGCAGGCAGCTTCCTTCCGAGAGAAAAATGAGGAACTGGATGCCCTTTTGCAGCAGCAGAATGGCAAAATGACAGAGTTGCGCGCGGAGCTGGAAAAGACAGAGGGCGAGATTCGCCTGCGTGAGGAGCAGCGTGCCAATGACGAGGCAAACCGCAGCCGTATTGCCGGAGAAATGGCGGAAAAGGCGAAAAAGCAGACGGAAAATGAAGCGGAGCAGGAGCTTTGCCGCAGCAAAATGGCAGGACTGAAGCTGGAAATGGACGCAAGACAGGAGGAACTGGATGCCTTGCAGGAAGAATATGCATCCCTGAGCACTGTGCTGAGTCAGGATGAAACGAAGGTGGAGTCCTTTAAGGATGAAATTTTTGAGCAGATTCGGATTGGCACCGAGGCGAAGGGGGAAATCTCCAAGCGGGAGGCCATGCAGGAGCAATTTCTTGCCAGAAAGGCACAGCTTCTGGGCGAAAAGGAGCATACGGAAAGCAGACTGCATCAATTTGCGGTGCATTTGCAGGCATTGGAGAAGCAGGAGAATGACCGAAAGGAGCAGATTCGCTATCTGGAGCAGGAGCTGACTGCCTTGGAGCAGGACAAAGTCCATGCCCAACAGGAAAAGCAGAAGGCGGAGACAAGCCTTTCCGTACAGGAAAGACGCGGCTCTGAGCTGCAATCGCGCTTAACATTGCTTTTTGAAATGGAACGGGAGCATGAGGGCTATTACAACAGCGTAAAAAGCCTGCTGAACCTGCCGGATGCGAAGGAAAGAGGTATCTGCGGCGCGGTCGGACAGCTTTTGAAGGTGGAGGAGACCTATGAAACTGCCATTGAGGCAGCGTTAGGCGGCGCATTACAGAACATCGTTACCGAAACAGAGGAGGACGCAAGGGATGCCATCGGCTATCTGAAAAGGCGGAACCTCGGCAGGGCAACCTTTCTGCCCGTGACCGCCATCAAGGGCAGACCACTTGAGGGCAGACAGGCGATTCTGGCGGAGGTTGGTGTGATTGGTACGGCGTATGAGCTGGTTTCGTTTGAGGAAAAATTCAGACAGCTTGCAATGTATCTCTTAGGGCGGATTCTGGTTGTGGAAAATCTGGACAAGGCGGTACAGCTGGCGAAAAAATATCGCCATCAGTATAAGCTGGTTACACTGGAAGGGGACATTTTGAACCCCGGCGGCGCAATGACGGGCGGCTCACAGCAGAAAAAGGCACTGCATGTTTTCGGCAGGAGCAGAGAAATCCGCAGCTTGCAGGAGGCTTTGCAGACGGCAAACCGAACCATTGAGGAGATGCGCGACAGGCTTGCGCTTGCAAATGAGGATTTGCAGGAGATTGAGCAGGAAACGGTTGAGAAAAAAATGGAGCTGCAAAGGGTCATGGTGACGCAAAGCAGTGACAGCGGCGAAAAGGAAAAAACACTGGCGGAGAAGCAGGAGGCTGCCGAAAAGCTTTCCCTTCTGGAGCTGGAGGAAAAGCAGCTGACGGAGCAGACGGAAAATGCTGAGAAGGAAATTACGGCACTGCGCGAAAGGGCAGCTTCCTCGGAAACGGCAATGGAAGCGGCAAATGCACAGCTGACTGCCTTTCAGGACAGCCTGACGGGCGGCAAGGAAGAAAAGGACATGCTGATGGAGGAGATTACGCAGAAGAAAATTGCACTTTCTTCCATCGGGCAGAATGTATACAGCATGGAGGAAAAGCTGCTGCGCTTGCAGGAGGAACAGAATGCCCTCCGGACAGAGCAGAAAAAAGCAGAGGAGCAGGCGGCACTGTATGAAAAAAATACGGGTCTGCGGCTGGAGCAGCAGGAAACCCTACAGCAGAGGGCGGCGGAGCTGGAGCAGCAGGCGGAGACCCTGCAAAGCCGACTGAATGAAACGGCGGCAGAGAAGCAGGAGACTGCGGAAAAAGCCGCAAAAGCCGAGGAAACGGCGGCAGAATGGAAGGAAACGGCAAACAAGCTGGAGAATGAGCAGCTGCGCATTTTGGCGAAAAAGGAAAAGCTGGAAGAAGAAAAGCAGCGCATTACCGCCCAGATGTGGGAGGAATACGAAATGACGCTGCGGATGGCGCAGGAATATACGGCAGGACTGCCACAGGAGCAGGAGCAGCTTTCCGTGAAGGAATGGAAAGGGAAAATCCGCGCACTGGGGGATGTGAATGTTGGTGCGATTGAGCAGTATAAGGAAGTGAAGGAGCGGTTTGAATTTCTGACGGCGCAGAGAGAGGATATTCTTGCGGCGGAGGAAAAGCTGCGGCAGATCATTGCGGAACTTTCGATATTGATGGAGCAGCAGTTCCGCGAGCAGTTCAAGGTGATTTCCGAGAATTTCAGCGAGGTATTCCGCGAAATGTTTGGCGGCGGCAGGGCACAGCTCAGACTGACCGATGCGGCGCATGTTCTGGAATCCCCGATTGAGATTGTAGCGCAGCCGCCCGGGAAAAATTTGCAGAACATGCAGCTGCTTTCCGGTGGGGAGCGCGCATTGACCGCGATTGCAATTTTATTTTCCATTCTGAAAATGAAGCCCTCTCCCTTCTGTATTTTGGACGAGATTGAGGCGGCGTTGGACGATGCGAATGTCAGCCGCTATGCGCAGTATCTGAAAAAATTTGCAGAGGAAACGCAGTTTATTGTCATTACCCACAGAAAGGGCACGATGGAGCATGCAGATGTGCTTTATGGCGTGACGATGCAGGAGAAGGGCATTTCCAAATTGATTTCCGTTGACTTTTCGGAGGCGGAAAAAAGTATTACAGCGTAAGGATGAAAAGGAGACCGAATATGGGTTTATTTGATTTTTTTAAGAAGAAAGCCACGGAGGAGCAGCCGCAGACAGAGGAGCAGCAGGAAGGCGTTCTGGAGCTGGATGGCGTGGAAGTGGAAACGGACGCGCAGGATGCGGATATTGTTCTGGATGTGGAGGACGGTCAGGATATGAACCGGGCTGTCCATGCAGTGATGGATGAGGAGGAAATCCAGATTGACCGCGCAGGAGAGGATATTCTGTATCGGGAGGAGGCAGAAGAAGCGCCTGCGGAAGCGGAAATCGAGATTACCTTCGAGGACGCGGACGGAGAGGAAATCCTGACGGCAGAGGATGCGGCGGAGGCCGAAGCAGTTCTGGATGAGCTGACAGAGATTGCAGGAGAAATTCTTGCGGAAAAGCCCCTTGCGGAGGATGAGGTTATCGTTGCGACAGAGGACGGCGAGATTTTTACGGCGGACAATGATGCGGACGGCAGGGCCTTTGTAGAGGAACCGGCGGACGAGGTTGCAGAGGAGCTGAATCAGGAGGAACCGACAGAGGAAGCACAGGAAACACCTGCGGAGGAAAGCGCGGAGGAGGAAAAGCCTGCGAAGATGGGCTTTTTTGCAAAGCTGAAGGCAGGTCTGGATAAGACAAGAAAGAACATCCTTGGCGGTGTGGATGGCGTTCTGGGCGCGTTTACGAAGATTGATGAGGATCTGTTTGAGGAACTGGAAGAAGCACTTATCATGGCGGATATGGGCGTGCAGACAACAATGGATATCGTGGAAAACCTGCGAAAAAGGGTTAAGAGAGAGCATGCGACCGACCCTGCGGTAATCAAGGATATGCTGATTGATGAGATTACGGCGATTTTGCAGGAGGGCGCGCAGGAGGACGAAAATTTGCCCTCTCCTTCCGTTCTGCTGGTCATTGGTGTGAATGGTGTCGGCAAGACAACGACCATCGGCAAGCTGGCGCATAATTTCAAGGAGGATGGGAAATCGGTGCTTCTGGCGGCGGCGGATACCTTCCGTGCGGCGGCAATCGACCAGCTGGAAATCTGGGGGGAACGCTCCGAGATTCCTGTGATCAAGCATGAGGAAAATTCCGACCCTGCGGCGGTGGTATATGACGCAGTGCATGAGGCAAGAAAGCAGAATACCGACCTTTTAATCTGCGATACGGCAGGGCGTTTGCACAACAAGAAAAATCTGATGGAGGAATTGAAGAAGATTGCGCGTGTCATCGAGAGAGAATACCCTGCGGCACACAGAGAGGTATATCTGGTGTTGGATGCCACAACGGGACAGAACGCACTGCAGCAGGCAAAGCTGTTTAAGGAAGTGACGGATATCACGGGAATTGTGCTGACAAAGCTGGACGGTACAGCCAAGGGCGGCATTGTGGTTGCAATTAAGAGTGAATTACAGATCCCTGTACGCTATATTGGGGTCGGGGAAGGGATTCACGATTTGCAGAAATTTGATGCGGCTGAATTTGCAGGCGCATTGTTCGGAAGGGAGGCATAAGAGATGGCAGAGGAAAAGAAAATCGAAAATGCCGTTTATGAATATGATGTATTAGAGGAAAGAACGGAACGCCGTCCGGCGGCAGTGACCCCTTATGAACGGGAAATCTGTCAGCACATGGAGGGGCTGTTTCCGCATCGTGTGACGAGAGTGTATCGGGAGATAGATTCCGAATTTCTGAGTGTGAATGTTTTCGTGATGAAAGCACCCACGAAGAAGGATTTTCATGTGCTGTATACCACAGGAATGAGCGCGATGCCGATGAAGCTGCCGCAGGAATTTCTGCCGAAATATAAGGATTTGGAGCGCGCGGAGCTGCTGCTGTTTCTGCCGGCGGAATGGGATATTCTGACAGGATACGAAACAGATGCGGATGTGCCTGACCGCCTTTGGTGGCCTGTGCGGCTGATGAAATATCTGGCAAGATTTCCGCACGAATTCAAGACATGGCTGGGCTGGGGGCATACACTGCCGAATTCAGCCGATTGTGTGCCGTATGACGAAAGTACGAAGCTTTGCGGCGCGATGCTCGGAGCATTGCAGGAAAATATCAGCATGTTCCGTACGGAGGATGATACGCAGATTAACATGTACTGCGTGATTCCGCTGTATAAAGAGGAAATGGAG